>Ga0265295_1000317_pt1 | contig 98758 bp, 86 predicted proteins | sample Munlansysbiofilm_FD_192503 | JGI IMG/M metagenome (GOLD analysis project Ga0265295, IMG submission 192503) | Leachate microbial communities from a municipal landfill in Southern Ontario, Canada - Methane capture system biofilm | ecosystem: Engineered > Solid waste > Landfill > Unclassified ... | reverse complement strand
GCGGAACTGCCCTTGCCATTCGCTAGTAGTTAACATTTAATAACGATCATAAATCGCTAAGGATGGTGACCTTCCTACAGAGGACTTTCACCTCATTAGTTCATGCCCATGCTGGGCGTACACAAAAACATCAAGCAAATATGCGCATAAAGCATCCCATGCATGATTTGCGGGCGAGCCTGGCGCGCATCACGCCACAATTAAGCACCTGCAGACAACACAAGCATCTGCAACTACTGCTTAATTGTCTATAAATCGCTACAATCAAACCCTTTATCGCGGGTCTTTAGTAATAGACGCAAGACTCATCACTGACTCATTAACTATTAAGGTCGCTCATGTCTCAATATGTCTTCACTATGCACCGTCTCGGAAAAGTTGTGCCACCTAAACGCGAAATCCTGAAAGATATATCTTTATCGTTTTTCCCTGGCGCAAAGATTGGCGTACTCGGCTTAAACGGCTCAGGCAAATCTACATTACTGCGCATCATGGCTGGCGTTGATAGCGACTTTAACGGTGAAGCACGCCCCATGCCCGGCCTCAATATTGGTTACTTACCACAAGAACCACAACTCGACCCCACTAAAACTGTACGCGAGATTGTTGAAGAAGCACTCGGTGAAGTCAAAGCTGCACAAACACGCTTAGATGAAGTGTATGCCGCCTATGCAGAGCCCGATGCGGACTTTGATGCACTAGCGACTGAACAAGCCAAGCTCGAAGCCATTATCCAAGCCAGCGACGGCCATAATATTGAGCGTCAACTGGAAGTCGCAGCCGATGCGTTGCGCCTCCCAGCATGGGAGGCCAAGATTGAACACTTATCCGGTGGTGAAAAACGCCGTGTGGCGCTCTGCCGTTTATTGCTCTCAGCGCCCGACATGCTGCTCCTCGATGAGCCCACCAACCACTTGGATGCTGACTCAGTGGCTTGGCTGGAACGATTCCTACATGACTTCACTGGTACCGTAGTCGCGATTACCCATGACCGTTACTTCTTAGATAACGTCGCCGGCTGGATTCTCGAGCTCGACCGCGGCCAAGGCATTCCTTTTGAAGGCAACTACTCGCAGTGGTTGGAAGCCAAATCTGCTCGTTTAAGTCAAGAAGCCAAACAAGAAAGCTCGCATAACAAAGCAATGAAAGCAGAGCTGGAGTGGGTTCGCCAAGGTGCAAAAGCTCGTCAGTCTAAATCCAAAGCGCGTTTAGCACGCTTCGAAGAGATGCAATCTCAAGAATTTCAAAAACGCAGTGAAACCAATGAGATCTATATTCCTGCAGGCGAGCGTTTGGGCGATCAGGTGATTGAGATCAGAGGCGTCAGCAAAGCCTACGGTGAACGCGTACTGATTGATAACTTATCCTTTACCCTGCCCAAAGGTGCCATTGTGGGCGTGATTGGCGGTAACGGTGCAGGTAAATCAACGCTATTTAGAATGATCATGGGCAAAGAGCAGCCTGATTCGGGTGAAATCATCATTGGCGAAACAGTAAAACTGGCCAGTGTTGACCAGCAGCGTGACAATCTGGACGGTTCAAAAACCGTTTGGGAACAAATTTCCGATGGTTACGACATGATTAAAGTCGGTAACTATGAAGTGCCATCACGCGGTTATGTGGGGCGCTTTAATTTTAAAGGTTCAGACCAGCAGAAATTTGTTAAAGACCTCTCCGGTGGTGAACGTGGCCGCTTGCACTTGGCCTTAACCCTTAAGCAAGGTGCAAACGTCTTACTGCTCGATGAGCCCTCCAATGACCTCGACGTAGAGACCTTACGTGCACTGGAAGACGCCCTGCTAGATTTCCCTGGCTCAGCCATTGTCATCTCGCATGACCGTTGGTTCCTTGACCGTATCGCTACGCACATATTGTCCTATGAGGATGACTCCAGCGTCATCTTCTTTGAAGGAAATTACACGGAATACGAAGCCGATCGTAAAAAACGCTTAGGCGATACTGCAGCACAACCTAAGCGTGTACGTTACAAACGTTTAGCCTAACAAATACCTGTATTTCATCAGCGGCTGCACTTTTTCCAATGCAGCCTGTCTGATGAAAAGTAGCAATAAAAACCACTGGACATCCATACAATAGAGTAAAATACTAACAGTGCAAAGATTGCACTCGCCCGTCCACTGCAAGCGCCAACAGTTTGCTAGGAGTATGCAATGAGTCAGCGTTCTGAAAAACGCACTAACAAAGCCAAATCAATTATTGCCCAGCCTCTGTTTAGAAGTCGCGAAGAGCAGCCCAAAAAAGGTAAAGGCAGTTATCGTCGTAACAAGCAAGCCTCTCGGTTTAGTCACCCAGAGGCTTTTGTTTTTTTGGCAGCTTAAGACTATTCATTAGCGTGCCCTATGTTGCAGCCCTATACTTTTTTACTGACTTTATAATAGCGCTCAGCATGTTAAAGTTGAGCCTCACTGAACATTGAGAACACCCATGCTTGAGCGCTTATCCTTTTTTCCAATTCTTATGATGATGAGTTTGTTTGCCAGCCCAGCGACAGCCAGCACGCTTACGCCACTCGTGACACCCAGCGTATCAACTACCGTGACGCCAAATGCAGCGCCTTTAGTTACCGCACAAAGCTTTACCGACTGGCGTGCAGGCTTACGTATGGAAGCGCTTAGCCAAGGCATTGCACCATTATTGTTTGAACAAGCTTTTGCTGGACTCATCCCTGACCCACAAGTGATTCGCGCTGATCAAAGCCAGCCAGAATTCAGTCGCCCAATTTGGGAATACCTCGACAGCGCCGTATCCTCTTGGCGTGTTGCTCGTGGCAAAGCCCTTTTAGCCGAACATACGAAAACCTTACAAGCCATTGAAGCACGCTATCAGGTCGAGCCCAGTGTGCTAGTTGCTGTATGGGGTATGGAAAGTAGTTTCGGCCGACAAATTGGCAGCAAGAATGTCATTCGCTCACTGGCTACATTAGCCTATGAGGGTCGCCGTAATGCTTTTTGGCGCAGCCAGTTGATTGCCGCACTGCATATTTTACAAGAAGGCGATACCAACATTAACGGTATGCTCGGCTCATGGGCCGGCGCAATGGGGCAAACCCAGTTTATGCCCACCACCTATCGTCAATATGCAGTTGATTTTGATGGCGATGGTCGTCGAGATATCTGGCGCTCAAGCGCCGATGCGCTGGCGTCTACCGCCAACTATTTAGGTCTTTCCGGCTGGCAACACGGGCAACCCTGGGGGCTTGAGGTACAGTTACCCTCACGGGGTTTTGACTATGCCGTGGCCGATGGAGTGCAAAGTAAAACACTGGAGCAATGGTTCGCTTTAGGCGTCTCGGCGCGCAGCGATGAAATTGACACACAACACCTAGCGCAGCAATCAGCGACACTCTTCTTACCCAGTGGACACCAAGGTCCTGCCTATTTATTTATGGATAACTTCCGCAGTATATTGAAATACAACAACTCAACATCTTATGCGCTAGCAATTGGTTTACTCTCGAACACCTTGCAAGGAGACTATCGAACACCCGCTGCGTGGCCTAAACACGAGCGTATGCTCAGCCGCCAAGAACGTGTTGAGCTGCAAACGCTACTTAATCAGTTAGGTTTTAGTAGCGGTAACGCTGACGGAATCATCGGAGTTAACACACGCCAAGCCGTGCGCGATTTTCAGCAAACAAAAGGTTTACCCGCTGACGGCTATCCCAATGAGGCATTACTAAAAAGCGTACGCCAAGCCATCCAAAAAACACCTTAAATCTCAGCAGAATCAACGCCCAACGCTGATTTTAACAAACATGTTGTTCCTCGGATGGCGAGTAAATTCTCACACAGTTGCGTCCCGCATGTTTGGCGGCATAGAGTGCCTCATCAGCTAAAACAGCCAAACGCGTGGTGTCTGCCTGACCATCATATTCAACAATGCCAGCACTAAATGTACACATTAAAGCGTTCGGCTGAGCGGGAAAACGAATTTCTGCAAACAGCTGACGGATATCATTCATAACTTTTTGTGCAGACTGCGCATCGGTGTTCGGCAAAATAACCGCAAATTCTTCACCACCGTAGCGACCAATAGAATCGGTGCGGCGTAAGCGTTGCTTAAGAAATAAAGACAAGCCCTTAATAACCTTATCGCCCATAGGGTGCCCGTAAGTGTCATTAACCTGTTTGAAGTAATCAATGTCAATCATTACAAAACACAGCGGCTGTTGCGTTTTTTGCGCACGCATCTGAGCATCATCAAGCAGCTGCAAAATATATGTATGGTTAAATAAACCGGTTAAGCTATCGCGGACGATACGCGATTTTAAATTACGCGCCCGAGCGGCGCGATTACGCACCGTCGCAACTAAATGCCTTGGTTTAACAGGCTTCATTAAAAAATCATCAGCCCCTTCACTCATCGCATCAAGCTGTTTATCCAGATCATCCTCAGCCGATAAATAAATGATCGGCACACCGACAAACCGATCAATGTGCCGAATGACTTTAGCCAACTCAGGACCATCACATTGCGGCATATACATGTCGAGAATAATCAAATCCGGATCAAAATCTAATAATTCAGCTAAAGCTAAAGTAGGATCGTTAATCGCACGCGTGATAATGCCGGCCGAATTAAGGACCCGCTCAGTAAAGATCGCCTGCGCCCTAGAATCATCAATGACCAAGGCACGATACGGCTCACTTTGCGCCATGCGAGCAAGACCTTCCACTTTTTCCAAAACACTTGACGCATCCAGCTCACCTATAAAAAAAGCCTGACCACCGGCACGCACTGCGGCTAGTCGAGTCTGTGCATCAACCTCTTCACGACTGTAAAATAAAATGGGAACATGGCTGTCATGCTCGGTTTTTAATACATGCGCCAACTGCAAACCCTGCTCTGCTGCTACAAAATCGACATCCAAAATAATTAAGGCGGGGTGACGCAGGGTCATTGCTGCCAAGAAGGATGCCTCATCACTAAACACCTCCGCTTGCAAAGCAAATGATTGCAGCTGCTGGGTGAAACGCTTAGCTTTTTCTGGATCCTGCAAAGCAACATACAACGGCTTACGTACCATCGGTGGCAAGAAAACATTATCAATGTTCTCGCCTTGGCGCAGACCTGTTTGCAAGAGGTCTTGCAACAGTTGCGTCATGGTTTCAATAAACTGACTATTTAAGCGATTACCATTGTTTTCAATAGCAGTCAGGTTCTCTAATAATGCTCGGGCTATTGCAAGATGTGCATGCTGTTCAAAACGCTCGGCATAACGCAACAAGCGCTGTGCTGCATCTTGCATATTAACCAGCTCTTGAACACTCCATTGCGTGCCCTGCAGATTCTGCCAGAGCTCTAAAAGCTGTCGCGACTGATTGATCACGCGCTGTGCGAAATGCTGTTTTAATCGTTCCAAACTATCCATTTGCGAGCCTGTCATACCGCGCGTGACTCCATCAACCAGTAACCTTGAAGCAGCTTTAAGCATGCGAAATAGCCAATTGCCACTATTGTTGTTAGCAGTAATATAGCGTTGATCTTGACAAATGCAATATCTATATTCAATCGTATTGCCCACAACAGCACACATCATCTTTATAGTACACTTCAATCACACAACACCCCGCATCTGCTGCTAACGATTCACAATAAAAGGGCTTACACATGCTCAATTGGAAAAAACGCTCACGAGATGCTCGTGACCAAGTTAATGACTCTGTCGACGACGTGAAAAGTTACCTCGGTAACATTTGGTTCAACCGTACACTGCTGACTATTTTAGCTGTTTACTTCATCGCTACGATCGTCATTGGTTGGTATTGGAGCCAAGAACCTGAATTCTTTTCTATAGAAGAACATACTCAGCAAGCTGCCAAGCAAGCACAACGCTCTATCTCAACAGGTTACACCACAGCAGAAACTCTAAAGCGGGTGGCCAGCACACTTTTAGACAAACCCGGCGGCTATTTAACCAACGACATTGCACCACCCGGTATCTGGTTGGATAACATGCCCTCTTGGGAGTATGGCGTGCTTGTACAAGTGCGTGATTTATCACGTGCTTTACGCAAAGACTTTGCCCGCTCACAAACACAATCCACTGAAGATCCGGATCTGGCTAAAGCAGAACCGCGCTTTAACTTTGATAATAAAAGTTGGGTACTGCCCGCCACAGAAGATGAATACCGCTTAGGCATCAAATCTTTAGATCGCTACTTAAACCGTTTAAGCGATCCTGAAAAATCCAATACACAGTTCTATGCACGTGCTGACAATCTCAATAACTGGCTTGGGGATGTCGCCACACGTCTAGGTTCGCTGTCACAGCGCCTGTCAGCCAGTGTTGGTAAAACACGCCTCAATACCGATGTTGCTCGTGATGAAAACCAAGACGCCACTAATTCTGGAGAGAATGCATCCGCAGCCATCAACAGCAAACAAGGCCAAGAAGAAATTGTTAAAACACCTTGGCTGCAAGTCGATAATGTATTTTATGAAGCACGCGGCCAAGCTTGGGCGCTGTCGCATTTGTTGCGTGCCATTGAGATTGACTTTGCCGATGTCATTGCCAAGAAAAACGCCACTGTGAGCGTGCGCCAAATCATTCGCGAGCTGGAGTCATCACAAGATGCGTTATGGAGCCCAATGGTTCTCAACGGTGACGGTTATGGCATTTTAGCGAATCATTCACTGGTGATGGCCAACTACATTTCTCGCGCCAATGCTGCCATTATCGAACTGCGCCAGCTGTTATCACAAGGCTAAAGCATCGCGCAAACCGTCGTCTACGTCAGGGCTACGGTTTGTCTGGATAGCGGCCAATCCGGTCTTGTTGCGTTGTTGCTTACAAGGCTAACAATAAGCCCCGAATCAGTGTAGGCACGCCGATTCGGGGCTTATTGTTAGCAGTTGACCTGTATCAGCGATTTTCCCACTGCGCTTTACGTTTATCTAAAAACGCACTAACCCCTTCTATGGTGTCTTGTGCATCAAACAAATCAACAAACGCTTCACGCTCAGCAGGCAGCCAGTGATCAGGTGCTTGGCGACGCGCGCCATGAATTAACGGTTTGATGGTGCGCACTGCAACTGGACTCTGCTGCGCCACTTTATCCGCCAAAGCTAACGCGGCGCGCAACGCCTCGCCTTGGCCAACCACTTCCTCAACCAAACCAATACGTTCAGCGGTGCGCGCGTTAATACGCTCACCGCATAAGATCATCCGCTTCGCCCAGCCCTCACCCACCAACCACGGGAGCTTTTGCGTACCGCCAGCACAGGGCAATAATCCCACAGTGGCTTCGGGTAAAGCCATTTGTGCCTGCTCTTCAGCGATGCGGATATCACACGCCAAAGCACATTCCAAACCTCCACCCATAGCATAACCATTGATCGCCGCAATGCTCACCCCACGATAATTACTCAGGGCTTCAAATGCCTCACCAAAACGGCGCGCCATAGCCCGTGCAATGCCTTTATCGCCACTGGCAAACAATTTCAAGTCAGCACCGGCACTGAAAAACTTCTCACCTGCACCGGTAATTACCAACACATAAATATCCTTATCACCATTCAAGTGCTCAACCAGCTGTTTAACACCTCTCAGCATATCCTCATCCCACGTGTTAGCGGAGGGGTTATTCAGAGTCAATAAAGCGGTATGCCCACGCATCTCAACAACCAGTTTATCGGTCAATTCGAGGTGCTGAGCTTTTTGGTATTTCTCTACTGCATTTGACATGATTTAAATTCCTCAGTCATCGATATGTTAGCGATCCATTCACGCTCAGAGTATCAGTTGAGCATTTCAATGGCGATCGCAGTGGCCTCACCACCGCCAATACAAATGGAGGCCACACCATAACGTTTGTTTTTTTGCTTTAGAGCTGACAACAAGGTCACCAAAATACGCGCCCCTGACGCACCGATCGGATGTCCTAAGGCACAAGCACCACCATGCACATTGACCTTTTCTGCCGGTAAATCCAACTCGCGCATAGCTATCATAGTGACTACCGCAAACGCTTCGTTGATTTCAAACAGATCCACTTGCGCCAAATCCCAACCGGTACGCGTCAGCAGCTTATTGATCGCTCCGATCGGAGCGGTAGGAAATAAATGTGGCGCAGCTGCATACGCACTATGTCCACGAATCACCGCCAGCGGGGTTAATCCACGCTGCTGTGCTTCACTTTGGCGCATCAGCAGTAGCGCGGCGGCACCGTCAGAAATCGAACTGGAGTTGGCGGCAGTAACAGTGCCGTCTTTGCGAAAAGCCGGACGCAACTGGCGAATTTTATTGAGATCAGCTTTTGGCGGCTGTTCATCTTCACTGACCGTTACACTGACCTTACCCTGCTTCACCTCTATAGGGATAATTTCCTCCACGAAACAGCCACTGCTGATCGCTTGCTGCGCGCGTTTAAGCGACTGCTCGGCAAAGTCATCTTGTTGCTCACGAGTAAAACCATAAAGCTGGGCACTGTCTTCAGCAAAAGTACCCATCAAACGACCTTTATCGTAAGCATCCTCAAGACCATCGATAAACATATGATCAATGACTTGGCTATGTCCCATCCGATAACCCGCGCGGGCTTTATTCAATAGATAAGGGGCGTTGGACATACTCTCCATACCGCCCGCCACCACCACATCTACTGACCCTGCGAGCAATGAATCATGCGCCATAATCACCGTCTGCATGCCTGAACCGCACATTTTGTTCACTGTGCTACACACCGTATGCTCAGACAAGCCCGCACCCAGCGCGGCTTGGCGTGCTGGAGCTTGGCCTAACCCTGCCGGTAGCACACAGCCAAACATCACTTCTTGCACAGCCTCAGGTGCCAACTGTGCTCGCGCCACCGCCGCCTGAATAACAGCGGCACCTAACTCAGTAGCAGTAGCCTGCTGGAAAGCACCCTGAAAGCCGCCCATCGGGGTGCGCGCCATGCTGACAATCACCACGGGATCATGCTGACTCATATTATTTAACTCCCATACGTAAAGCACCATCGAGGCGAATCACTTCACCGTTTAACATGGTATTTTCAATAATATGCTGCGCTAAGGCGGCATATTCTGCAGGTTGACCTAAACGGGGCGGGAACGGCACATCAGCAGATAATCCTGCCCGTACTTCGTCGCTCATCCCAGCCATCATCGGTGTTTCAAATACGCCAGGGGCAATGGTCATCACCCGAATACCATAACGAGCCAATTCACGCGCGGCCGGCAAAGTTAAACTGACCAGCGCCCCTTTTGACGCAGCATACGCCGCCTGTCCTAATTGACCATCATATGCGGCAATCGATGCAGTACTGATAATCACCCCGCGCTCACCTTGCGCGTTTGCCTGATTATTGGCCATGAGTTGCGCAGTCAGACGCAGCATGTTGAAGCTACCGACTACGTTAATCTGTAACACCCGAGCAAAATCCTCCAAGTCATGCGCACCCTTACGACCGAGAATCCGTTGTGCCCCGACAATCCCCGCACAGTTGATTAAGCCATGTAGCTCACCAAACTGCTCAATGGCCGCATCCAGTGCCTGCTGCACCTGCTCACTATCACAAATATCACAAGCAATACCGAGTGCCTGCTGACCCAACTGCTGCGCTTGCGCAACGACTGCTTCCTGATTGATATCTAACAACACCACAAAAGCGCCTTGGCTGACCAAGTGCTGAGCGGTGGCTGCACCCAATCCTGAGGCACCCCCAGTGATCACAAATGTATGTTCTGCTATACGCATGGTGAATCCTTTTAATCAAGAAGCCGCTTGTTGAACGGCTTTTTCTTCGTTGTATTTAACCACTTCTTGGTGGCGTAAAATAAACCGCTGCACTTTGCCGCTGGGCGTTTTCGGTAGCTCATCGGGAAATTCTATTTCACGTGGGTAGGCATGTGCAGCCAACCGATTACGCACATGGATGCGTAACTCTTCAGCCAACTCAGGTGTTTTTTGATAACCGTCTTGCAGCATGACAAACGCTTTAATAATTTCCGTGCGCTGCGCATCAGGCTTACCTACCACCGCAGCCTCAACCACCGCAGGATGCTCAAGCAACGCGCTTTCCACATCAAACGGACCCACACGGTAACCTGAGGTGGTGATCACATCATCCGAGCGGCCGACAAAGCTAATACTGCCATCGCTATTCAACTCAGCTGTATCACCCGTTAAATAATAACCAGCCTGGAATGATTTGGTTGGCATGTCTTTATAACCGTTGAACCAGAACATCGGTGAACGCTCAATATCAACCGACAAAATACCTGGTACACCGGCAGGCAGTTCAGTCAGTTTTTCTTCATCAACCACCACCACGCGGTGCCCAGGCGAAGCATAACCCGCAGCACCCATATGCATGGGATGCTCTAAGTTGTGGTGATTGCATAACACCATACCCAACTCGGTTTGCCCATAATGGTCATTAATCGCAACATTTAAATGCTCTTTAAACCAACGAATCACTTCTGGATTAAGAGGTTCACCGGCGCTGCTGATCACGCGCAACTGTCCTGTCCATTGCTCGATAACTTTTCCGCCCGCCGCAATCAACATGCGAAATACCGTCGGGGCGCCAGCAAGGTTAGTAACCTTATATTTCTTGGCAATCGCTAAACAGCGATCAAGATTAAAAAGGCCGGCCACCGATAACACCGGCAAGCCCATCGACATCGGCCCGGTAATACCAAAATACAAACCATAAGCCCAACCTGGGTCAGCCACGTTCAAAAACGAATCTTCAGCACGCAAGCCCACTGCATCAATCATATAGCGCTGAAACGCTACAATCGCACGCAAAGGCACTTCTAAAGGCTTCGCTAAGCCTGTGGTGCCTGAAGTAAACATCAATAAAAACGGATCATTTGCGCTACGCATGACGGGCGCAAAATCTGTCGATAAGCTGTCTAATGCAGGCCAAAAGTCACAATCATCGGCTTCTAAACCGACGCCGTGCGTATCAGTAACCGTCATCACCGTTGGGCAATCGGCAACATCAGAGAGTTTGCTGCGATTGGCCACATCACAGACCACTAATTTGGCGCCTGAATTCTGTAAACGATGCTCAATGGCTTTAGGGCCAAAGGCGGTAAACAATGGCTGATAAATCGCGCCAATACGCCATGCACCTAAAATAGTAACGATTAGCGCATGACCACGCGGTAATAGACCCGCCACCACATCACCGGCGTGTACACCTTGCGCCGTGAGGTAATGAGCAAGTTGCGCCGACTGATCACGCAATTCAGCATAGCTGTGACGACTTGAACTGCCATCCGCATTCTCTTGAATTAAAGCGACAGCACCGTCCACTGCATGCCGATCACAACATTCATAGCAGGCATTCATTGCGGCAAACGTACCGCTAATCGTAGCGCTAACAGTCGCATCAAAATCAAAGTTTTTTGTTGCTTGGAAATAATCATATTTTACTGGGCTCATAGCACACTCCAACTTTTATTATTGTTGACATTGCAAGGTACAGTCCTTGATAGTCGACCCCAATCCACGACCGAAGCAATAGCAAAATACGTCAAACTACTTGAACGGTTTTGCCAATCATTTATTTTTATCCAGTAAAATTGAGCGGTAATGAGTGGGCTGTGTACCGGTCCATTTGCGAAATGCCTTATAAAAGGTACTGACATCAGCAAAACCTAAAGCCGTTGCGATATCGACAAAAGTATAAGACTCATCAGCCAGCCACTTAATCGCCAAAGAACTGCGTACTGAATCTTTAAGCCTTTGATAACTCTGACCTTCTTCACTTAAACGGCGCTGCAACGTAGACACTGACATAAAGACCTGTGCCGCCAAGCCCATGGCGTCAGGCCAATGCTTAGGATCCGTACTGAGCAACATACGGCGAATCTGACTGGTTAAACTCTGCTCATCACGGTACTTAACGATGATGTTATTCGGCGAGAGACGTAAAAAGCGTTGCAAGTCTTGCGCACTGCGTCGAATCGGTGCAGCCAATACATCAGCAGAAAACAATATTTGTGATTGTTGACAATCAAAGCGCAAATTGTCAGAAAACATGATTCGATAGTCGTCAATAAATTCCGGTTGCGCGCAACGAGAATCCACTGACAATAGACGAATGCGTTGATTGGCCAGCCAACAGGTCAGCCCATGCACATACATCCAAAAAGTGAAGTAGGTAAAAGCGCGTGAGGGCTGTAAGTTTTCTTCACGCAATACCACCGCAGCTATACTTTGTTTGGTACGTAGTACCGCGCGCTTGTCAGCAAAAATAAGGGCTAAGAATTGTAACGCCACTTCCAGACCTTGCCCTACAGTGGGCTGCTGCGCGGCCATGCTGCACATAAAAGCAAAGCTGCCAGGGCGCATGCTGCGCTGATCCATCAGGAAAAACTCATCTTGAATGGTACGCCGTAAGCGTCGCCAAAAGCGTGCATAGTGCTGCACCGGCACACGCTGCGCCTCGGCACACATAATCTGCGCATCAAAGGCGCTACCGTTTAATAAAACATCTAACGACCAGCCTTGCTGCAAGGGGGCTTCGAGTGCTTCACGCACCATCACCGCTGATACTGTTCCAGAGCGCTGTATGCGCATATTACCTATCCTCCTTTTCTTGATTTGACGGCAAGAGCAGATCCTGTTGTGTGGCCGCCTGTTCGCGCAAAAAGTTCCATACCGTACGCATGCGCGCAATATCCTTGAGTTCAATCGGCATCAATATCCAAAACGTCCGAGTAAAGCTCACTTGATCAGCCAATACACGGCGTAAACGTGGGTCTGTACGTGCCGCAAAGGCGGGTAAAATAGCTAAGCCGGCACCGGCCGCAACAGCCTGCTGCTGCGCCAAGATGCTGGTGCTGCGTAACGTCGATTTGATCGGTTTAACCAACTCATCTAAAAACATTAATTCTTTACTAAAGAGTAAATCATCAACGTAAGAAACAAAGCGATGCTCACGCAACTGCTCACGTTCAGTGATCTCTGGATGCTGAGCCAAGTAATCGATGCTGGCGTAAAGGTGCAACTCATAATCGGTGAGCCGCGTAATAATAAAAGGGCCTCGTTCTGGGCGCTCGAGGGTAATCACAATATCTGCCTCATTGCGTGACAGTTGTACAGCGCGCGGTAGCGCCAACAAATCCAACTTCAAATGCGGATAGTGCAGCGCCAGGCTCGCCAGTTGCTCGGCGAGCAACAGCGTGCTGTAGCCTTCCGTTGCACCAATGCGCACATGACCAGAGAGCTGTTCACCCAAATTAGGAAGTGAGTCGGAAATACCGACAAAAGCGCTTTCCATCGCCTCGACCTGAGGCAATAAAGCACGCCCAGCTTCGGTCAATTTGTAACCTTCAGGCTCTCGCAAAAATAATGACTGCCCCAAACTTTTTTCCAGCGCTTGTACTTTGCGCGACACCGTTGTGTGATCAACGCCCATACGCCGCGCCGCAATCACTAAGCGCCCCGCTCGAGTCAGCTCGAGAAAAAAACGTAACTGCTCCCAATCCATAGCACCCTCTCCAAGGTTTTATTCATATCTGCATTTTTGCAGATTGAATCTGCACCTAACGGGGTTGCCGCAAGCAAAAATGCACTGATAGGATAAAACCACACTTAGTCAGTCAATCACAAATATAATTTAATACTGAGGCGTATCAATATGACAGCAGTTCAAGTACCCACCATTAAACTGGTTATTGATGGTCAGTTTGTTGAGTCAAGCACCCAGCAGTGGCGCGATGTGATCAACCCTGCCACCCAAGAAGTATTGGCTAAAGTGCCTTTTGCTACTGCTGACGAAATCAATGCCGCAGTCGCCAGCGCTAAAACAGCCTTCAAAACGTGGCGCAAAACACCTATTGGTACTCGTGCCCGTATTTTTCTGAAATACCAACAGCTGATTCGCGAAAACATGTCAGAACTGGCAGCGTTACTCACCGCGGAACAAGGCAAGACTTTAGCTGATGCAGAAGGCGATGTTTTTCGCGGCTTAGAAGTGGTTGAACACGCCGCGGCCATCGGCAACTTACAACTGGGTGAATTAGCCAACAACGTCGCCAATGGCGTAGACACCTACACGCTGATGCAACCGCTGGGCGTGTGTGCGGGCATTACACCGTTTAACTTCCCAGCAATGATTCCATTGTGGATGTTCCCGATGGCCATTGTCACCGGCAATACCTTTGTTCTGAAACCGTCCGAACAAGACCCGATGGTGACGATGCGCTTAGTCGAGTTGGCCTTAGCGGCCGGCATTCCACCGGGTGTGCTTAACGTGATTCATGGCGGCCCTGATGCAGTCAATGGCATCTGTGATCATCCCGATATTAAAGCGGTGTCCTTTGTTGGCTCCACCCATGTTGGCACTCATGTGTACAACCGTTCGTCACTGGCCGGTAAGCGCGTGCAATGCATGATGGGCGCAAAAAACCACGGCATCGTGATGCCTGATGCCAATAAAGAGCAAACCCTAAATGCCATTGTCGGCGCGGCCTTTGGCGCAGCAGGGCAACGTTGCATGGCACTGCCGGTGATTGTTCTCGTCGGCGAAGCGCAAAGCTGGCTGCCTGAACTGATTGCCAAAGCTAAAACTCTAAAAGTAAATGCTGGCTGCCAAGCAGGCACTGATGTTGGCCCAGTGATTTCAAAACAAGCTTTAGCGCGGATTACCAATCTGATCGAAAGCGGTGTAAGTCAAGGTGCACAAATGGACCTCGATGGGCGCAACCCAACCGTACCAGGCTTTGAACAAGGCAACTTTATTGGCCCAACCCTCTTTTCTGGCGTGCAAACCTCAATGCGCATCTACCAAGAAGAAATCTTTGGCCCGGTTTTATGCGTGATGCATGCCGAGACGCTTGAGCAAGCCATTGAGCTGGTAAACAACAACCCGAACGGTAATGGCACCGCCATCTTTACCCAATCAGGGGCAAGCGCACGCCGCTTCCAAGAAGACATTGATGTCGGCCAAGTAGGGATTAACGTGCCAATTCCAGTGCCGGTACCGATGTTCTCCTTCACCGGATCACGCGCTTCAAAACTCGGCGACTTAGGTCCATACGGCAAACAAGTGGTGCAGTTTTATACACAAACCAAGACCATCACGGCACGCTGGTTCGATGAAAATGAAGCGGCCGGTGTGCTCAATACCACCATCAGTCTGAAGTAAATGACACCCGCTTAGCTTGGTTGCTAGGCGGGTTCACTTGCAATGAAGGCAACCTCGTTCAGTATCAACACGCACAACAATCATAAAAAGCGGAGATCTACCATGCATATCGGATTTTTAGGCCTCGGTAATATGGGCAGCCCAATGGCCAGCAACCTCCTCAAAGCAGGCCATCAGCTGAGTGTCTTTGACCTGTCCAGCACAGCCGTTAGCGAGCTAAAAGAACAAGGGGCACAAGGTTGCACGTCGGTATCTGCGCTTGTTGCTGCAGCACCTGATGTTTTAATTAGCATGTTACCTGCCTCTGCCCATGTAAAAGGTGTGTATCTTGGCAGTGACGGCCTCATTGCTCAGTTGACTCAACCCACCTATTTAATTGATTGTTCAACGATTGATCCACACAGCACTCGTGAAGTCGCGCAAGCGGCCAAAGCCGCTGGGCACAGTATGCTCGATGCGCCAGTCTCCGGCGGCACAGGTGGGGCACAAGCAGCAACGCTAACCTTTATGGTTGGTGGTTCAGCCGAGGATTTACAATATGTACAACCTATCTTGCAAGCTATGGGCAAAAACATCACCCACTGCGGTGCCAGTGGCAACGGTCAAGTCGCCAAAGTTGCCAACAATATGCTGCTGGGCATTTCTATGATTGGTGTTGCCGAAGCCATGGCCTTAGGCGTGTCTCTCGGCATGGATGCTCAAACCCTTGCAGGCATCATTAACACCTCAAGCGGTCGCTGCTGGAGTTCAGAAATCAATAACCCCTACCCTGATGTTTTAGAAAACACCCCGGCCAGCCGCGGGTATAGTGGTGGTTTTGGCAGCGACTTAATGCTTAAAGATTTAGGTTTAGCCACAGAAGCAGCGCGCCTCGCTAAGCAACCGGTGATGATGGGGGCTGCAGCCCAGCAACTCTATCAAGCCTTTAGCTTGCAAGGGCACGGCAGTCTAGACTTCTCGGCCATTATTAAACTGTATTTAAAGGAGTAATCTCGATGCCCGATAATCATGCTCTGGTACTGACTGAAGTGCGTAATCATGTTGGCCACCTCACTCTCAACCGCGTCAGCGCATTTAACGCCATTAATCTTGAAATGGTGCGCACCCTCCAACAGCAACTGGATGAATGGGCGGCTGATGAGCAGGTGGTTGCTGTGGTGTTGCGCGCCAATGGCGACAAAGCTTTTTGTGCGGGTGGTGATATTCGTGAGATGTATAACAATGCCCAAGCCGGCAATACACTAAACGCTACTTTTTTTAGTGAAGAATACGCGCTCGACCAATGGATTCATGCCTACCCTAAACCGTTGATCGCCTTAATGGATGGTTTAGTGTTAGGCGGCGGCATGGGTTTAGTTCAGGGCGCAAGTTTTCGTATTGTGACCGAACAAGCACGCTTAGGCATGCCTGAAGTCAGTATTGGTTTTTTCCCTGATGTCGGCGGCAGCTACTTTTTATCGCGCATGCCAAGTGAAGTCGGCACTTATATGGGGGTGACGGGTAATCCTATAGAGGCGGCCGATGCGCTACAGTTCGGCCTCGCCGACTGGTTCTTACACCGTGAGCAAGTCTTAGAACTCGATCGCTGTCTCGACAATATGCAGTGGGGCTTATCTGCACAAGAATCCATTCGTAGCTTATTGAACACCTTAGCCAGTAAGCATGCCACAGGTGCAAAATTCACCACGGTGCGCGCCGCCATCGAGCAACATTTCGCTCACGATTCACTCGCAAAAATTATTGCTTCATTAGCCAGCGAAACCAACACCACACTTAAACCGTGGAGTGAAGAACTGATTTCTACGCTCAACACCCGTTCACCCTTAGCCATGGCGACCACCTTAGCGATGCTGCGTCGTGGCAAAAATCTGTCACTGGCGGACTGCTTTCGCATGGAACTCCACTTGGGTAAACAGTGGTTTTCCAAAGGTGACTTTATGGAGGGTGTACGCGCACTGATTATTGATAAAGATAAAAATCCACAATGGCAGCCAGCAAGCATCGAACAGCTCGAGCAGGCTAAACTCGATGACTTATTCGCCGGTTTTCAAGCACACTCAGCATAAGCCAGTACGTTTATTAAAAGGACTTCAGCATGAATGATATTGAACTCTCCGAAGAACAACGCATGATCCGTGATATGGCACGCAACTTTGCTAAAACAGAATTAGCACCCAACGCAGCTCTGTGGGAAAAAGCGGGCTGGCTCGATGACGATATGCTCAAACAGATGGGCGAGCTGGGCTTTTTAGGTATGGTCGTTCCTGAAGAATGGGGCGGTTCCTACATTGATTACACCTCCTACGTCCTAGCTGTTGAAGAAATCTCTGCGGGCTGTGCGGCCACTGGTGCAGTAATGAGTATTCATAACTCTGTCGGTTGCACACCGATTCTCAAATGGGGAACCGAACAGCAAAAACAACAGTGGGTACCTGATTTAGCCGCCGGAAAAACCTTGGCGTGCTTCTGCTTAACCGAGCCACAAGCGGGCTCAGAAGCCAATAACTTACGCACTAAAGCGGTAGAAGATGGCGAGTTCTGGGTAATTAACGGCAGCAAGCAGTTTATCAGTAATGCTAAACGTGCCGGTCTAGCCATTGTCTTTGCCGTGACAGACCCCGAGTTGGGCAAAAAAGGCTTGTCAGCATTTTTAGTACCCACGGCTACGCCCGGCTTTGAAGTGGAACGCATGGAGCAAAAAATGGGCCTGCGCGCTTCAGATACCTGTGCGGTCAGCTTAGTCAATTGCCGTATCCCCAAAGAAAACATGCTGGGACCGCGCGGTAAAGGCTTAGCCCTGGCACTCTCCGGCCTAGAAGGCGGACGTCTGGGGATTGCCGCGCAAGCCATTGGTATTGCCCGCGCAGCCTTTGAAGCCGCGCTACTCTACTCGCGCGAGCGAGTGCAGTTTGGTAAACCGATTGCTGAACATCAAAGCATTGCTAATATGCTCGCCGATATGCACACGCAACTGAATGCCGCGCGTCATTTGCTACTGTATGCCGCACGCTTGCGCAGTGCTGGTTTACCTTGTTTGTCGGAAGCATCACAAGCCAAACTGTTTGCCTCGGAAATGTCGGAAAAAGTCTGCTCTATGGCCATCCAAATCCACGGCGGCTATGGTTACTTAGAAGATTACGCAGTGGAACGCCACTACCGTGATGCACGGATTACGCAAATTTATGAAGGTACCAGCGAAGTGCAGCGCATGCTTATTGCACGCCAGCTGGCCGACTACCCTTTATAAGTTAATGCAACTTTTATCCCGCCCAATAAAAAACGGCTACCAATCACTTGGTAGCCGTTTTTTTGATGCTTTAGAGCAAAACAGTAAGGTAAAAAACCTTACATCATACCGCCCATACCACCCATGCCGCCCATATCAGGCATTGCAGGTGCGCTGTCATCTTTAACTTCAGCGATCATCGCTTCAGTCGTCACCATCAAGCCCGCAATCGACGCTGCAGCTTGCAGTGCTGAACGGGTTACTTTTGCTGGGTCCAAAATACCCATGGCAATCATGTCACCGTATTCGCCAGTTGCAGCGTTATAACCGTAGTTACCTTCACCTTGCTTAACTTTATCAACCACAACGCTTGGCTCATCACCAGAGTTTGCAACAATCTGACGCAGCGGTGCTTCAACTGCACGACGCAGCAGAGCAATACCCACGTTCTGATCTTCGTTGTCGCCTTTAAGCTCACTGATAGCTTGCAGGGCACGGACTAACGCTACACCACCGCCAGGTACCACGCCTTCTTCAACCGCTGCACGGGTTGCATGCAGAGCATCTTCAACGCGGGCTTTTTTCTCTTTCATTTCAACTTCAGTGGCTGCGCCAACTTTGATCACCGCAACACCGCCAGCTAACTTAGCTAAGCGCTCTTGCAGTTTTTCTTTGTCGTAGTCTGAAGAGGTTTCTTCGGCTTGCTTACGGATCTGCAGAACACGTGCTTCGATATCTACTTGCTCGCCGGCACCATCAATAATAGTGGTGTTATCTTTGTTCAAGAGAACGCGCTTAGCATTACCTAAGTGTTCTAAAGTTGTCGTGTCTAAACTTAGACCCACTTCTTCAGAGATCACTGTACCGCCAGTTAGGATAGCGATATCTTGCAGCATTGCTTTACGACGATCGCCAAAACCTGGTGCTTTAACTGCAGCCACTTTAACGATACCGCGCATATTGTTGACAACCAATGTTGCTAAGGCTTCGCCTTCAACATCTTCAGCCACGATCAACAGTGGACGACCGGCTTTCGCAACAGCTTCCAGCACAGGCAACAGTTCGCGAATGTTAGAAATTTTCTTGTCAACTAACAACAACAGTGGGCTTTCTAGCTCAGCAACCATAGTGTCTGGTTTGTTGATGAAATACGGAGACAGGTAACCACGATCAAACTGCATGCCTTCAACCACAGACAGCTCGTTATCTAGACCGGAACCTTCTTCAACCGTAATAACGCCTTCTTTACCAACCTTGTCCATCGCTTCAGCAATGATGTCACCAATTGATGCATCAGCATTAGCAGAAATGGTACCCACTTGCGCGATCGCTTTGTTGTCAGCACATGGCTTAGCCATTTGCTTGATTTGCTCAACAATGGCGATAGTCGCTTTATCAATACCGCGTTTGAGATCCATTGGGTTCATACCCGCTGCAACTGCTTTCAAGCCTTCGTTAACGATTGCTTGAGCCAGTACTGTTGCAGTCGTAGTACCGTCACCGGCTTCGTCGTTGGCTTTAGAGGCAACGTCTTTAACCAGTTGTGCACCCATGTTCTCAAAACGGTCTTTGAGTTCAATTTCTTTTGCAACAGACACACCGTCTTTAGTGATTGACGGCGCACCGTAGCTTCTTTCTAAAATAACGTGACGACCTTTTGGGCCTAAGGTTGCTTTGACTGCGTCAGCCAATACGTTGACGCCAGCTAGCATTTTCTTACGGCCTGAATCGCCGAATTTTACTTCTTTAGCAGCCATGAAATATGTTCCTCAATTCTGTGACATTAAACGCAAGGGGATAAATTAAGCTTCAACAACTGCGAGAATTTCGCTTTCGCTCATTACCAGCAGTTCTTCGCCATCAACCTTAATAGCGTTACTACCGGAATAAGGGCCAAAGACTACTTTATCACCCACTTTTACGGCGAGTTCACGTACATCACCATTGTCCAAAACGCGGCCAGTGCCAACGGCAACAATTTCACCTTGATTTGGTTTCTCAGCCGCTGAGCCTGGTAGCACAATGCCGCCAGCGGTTTTAGTTTCTTCTTCGCTGCGGCGGATTACCACACGGTCATGCAGAGGACGAAGCTTCATTGTCGATCTCTCCCAACGGGTTAGTTACATCTACCGATGATACTCATCGGCACGTTTATTAAATCCGGTAAACCGGGGCGTACTGCGCAAAAGCACAGAACGCAGAATGATCTGCTAGTGCAGAATCGTTTGCTGTTTGCTATATGTGGGCAAAGCGGAATATTTCAAGGCCAACATAAGAAATTTTTATCAATAAATGGTAAGCCGCGCTTAAGAATCTTTGCGCTCGAATTCGCCTTCAATAATCTGTGCTGTGTTCGTGCGCTGACGGTAAGTCTGCCGAGTAGAATAAAAACCGGTTGTTTGACCTGCACCTTGAGTCATCTGTACAGCAATGCGCTTAATCAGCCAAGAACGGGTGATCGGTAGCAAACAAACAAGACCGATGGCATCACTGATAAAGCCCGGTAAAAATAGTAACCCTCCCGCCACCACCAGCAATAAACCATTGAGCATTTCACCATTGGGCACTTCACCTTGCGCCATACGCTTGCGTACGTTCAACGCGGTGGTGAGGCCAGCAAGGCGGATACACAAAACGCCTAATACGCCACTGGCCAATACCAACAGCAAGGTTGCCGATGCACCAATACTCGAGCCCACACGAATCATCACAAACAACTCAAGCAACGGAAAGACTAAAAATAATAAAAAAAACACACGCATGACGCACACCTTAACTATGTAGATATTTAATTAATGCGCTCTCAAGGATTAAATCTCAAGGGGCTCATCATCAGCATCATGTAACAAAATACCTCAAACTCTCGTTTGGCTTACCACTGATGCCTCAGCAGTTTTTGCTTTATGCCGATCATTGCGCCACTGCCAGACAATCAGCAGCAGTGTTGGCACACCCAGCAAAGCGGTAATCAAGAAAAATTGCTCATAGCCAAACTTGTCCACCAGTACACCAGAGTAACCACCAATCAAACGTGGCAGCAGCAGCATAATGGAGCTGAGCAAGGCGTACTGAGTGGCCGAGAAACGAAGGTTGGTCAAACTCGACAGATAAGCAACAAACGCAGCGGTGGCTAAACCGGCGCTAAAGTTGTCGCACGAAATGGTCACGATCAACATATCAAGATCAGCCCCCATGCCGGCCAACATGACAAACATTAGGTTGGTCGCCGCAGAGCTGATTCCACCAATTAATAAAATTGGCATGATGCCAAAGCGCACAATCAGCAAGCCACCAATGCCCGCACCCATCAACGTCATAATCAAACCAAAAACCTTACTGACTCCAGCAATCTGATCTTTACTGAAACCTTGATCGATATAAAAAACGTTGGCCATCACCCCCATTACTGTATCTGACATTCGATAAGTGGCAACCAAACCCAGCAGTAACAGTGCTTGCCAGCGGTAACGTACGACAAAGTCACTCACCGGCGTCAACACCGGAGCCAATCCTTTACGACCAATCGAAGACAAGCAAAATACGGTTAAAATCGTATAAAGCAACGCACGCAGAAAGGCCCGATCGCTGTAAAAAAGATCATCTATACCTGACTGTCCAGACACCAGCGACTGAAAATCAGTTTGATAAAACTGCGTCATCATGGCGGGTACCGAAACCAACAGCACCATTAGCACAACAACTGATATTAATTGATGACGGAGTTTATAGCGGGTCGCTGTATCTTCGGCTGGCACCACCAACTGCGGCTCTTTCATCCATAAGGTGGTCAACAGACCTGGCAACATTAGCAAAGCAAACAATAAGTAAGTACTCGCCCAAGCCGCATGCCGATACTGCACACCGGTTGAACCAAACCACTCGGCAAAATACAGTGCGCCAGCCGTCGCCAAAAGCGCCGCAACTCGATAGCCCGCCATATAACTGGCAGCGAGGGCGGCTTGACGACTGTTATCGACGATTTCCAATCGGTAGGCATCCACGGCAATATCTTGCGTGGCCGAAGCAAATGCAACCAAGACTGCCAAGGCAATTAATACGGCTAAGTGGCTTTGTGGATTACTCAGTGCCATGCCTGCCAGACCAATAGCAACCAACACTTGTGAAAAAACCAACCAAGAACGACGGCGACCTAAACGCCCCAATAAAGGTAAGCGCCATTGATCCAGTAACGGCGACCACACCCATTTAAAGGCATAGGCTAAACCAATCAGACTGGCGTAACCGATCGTTTCGCGGGCCACACCCGCCTCGCGCAACCACACCGACAAAGTAGAAAAAACCAGCATATAAGGCAAGCCGGCAGCAAAGCCTAATAATAATAAGGCTAAGGTTGCTGGGCTGGAGTAAGCCTGTAGCGCGGTACGCCAACTGTTATCAGACATATTTTACAAATTTCATGTTAAAAGGCGCACTCTACTCTCTTGCAGCATTAGGCTGCCATTCATAACCACGTAATCTAACACGATCTCCCTGCACAAAAACCCCTTCACTGCGCAAACGCTGGCGTTGTTCTTCACCACTTGGGGTATTGGCGGGTAAACTTAAGCGTCCACCTGCAGCAACCACACGATGCCAAGGCAATTGTGTTCCCTCAGGCAGCTGACCAAGAATGCGTCCCACCCAGCGTGCAGCGCCTGGATAACCCATCATTGTTGCCAGTTGCCCGTAGGTCACTAAACGGCCTTCGGGAATATTGGACAGCAGCATATACAGGATGCTCCGTCGCTGTTGCTGATTATCTGTGCTCAATGCGGAACCCTATTTAGCGCTATGAGTCTGTTACTGCATGACGGTAAACTACGCGCCCTAAATCCGTATCCTCTAACTCTACCTTTGAGCTTGTCATCATGCGTCATTTCACTTTGTTTTGCTTATTTACTGGTTTAACCTTTTCTCTCTGTGCGCAAGCCGATACCGTTTGGTTAAAAAACGGTGACCGAATGACCGGACGTATCCTACTCCTAGATAGCGGAAAACTGCTATTAGAGACGGATTATGCTGACACCATCACCCTTAATATCAAGAAAATTGCCACCCTAGAAACAGAGCAACCACTGCTGGTTAAGCTCGACACCTTTACGACAGAAACCACCAAAGCGTTACGCGCGGCGCCAGAGGGACATGTCACGTTGATTAATGGCGAGGCACCTAAAACAATTGCGCTGACTGATATTCAACAACTGATGACACCTAAGCCAATTATTGAAGATTTACGCTGGAAAGGTAACATTAGTTTTTCAGCGGACTATAAGAAAAACGAGAACGATGTCAAAGATTATGACCTTGATGTCAGTACTGAATTACGCCACGGCTTATGGCGACATGCGCTAAGCACTGAGTACGATTACGAAACCAAAAATGAAGCTAAAAAAACTGAACGCTTTGAAGCCAGTTATGCACTCGACCGCTTTATTACTGAACAATGGTTCTGGAAAAACAAAGCGAAATATATGAACGATCATATTGAAGAGCTGCGCAAACAATACACCTACGGTACAGGCCCTGGTTACCAGTTCTGGGACAATGAGATTGGCGCGTTCTCTTTATCAAGCCTGATTAATCACAATAAGTTTTTATTTGATTCAGGTGAAAAGAAAAGCTTTAACTCCAGTACTTTGTCATGGGATTACAATCGTTATATCAGCGGCAAAAGTTTTGAGGTGTACACCAACGGTGAATTTGGCGTGCCTTTTATCAGTGATATTAATTATGTTTTCGACAGCGAGGCGGGGGTGCGTTACAAGGTCAACAGCTGGGCGGCGATTACTTTAAAAGCCGAATGGGACAAAGTATCTAGCCAATTCGGTGATGTAAATGATCGCCGCTATTTGATTGGCGTGGGTGTGGGCTGGTAAGCAAGAACACGTTACATCGACGTATGAATGACTGAGGGGCACAGCACCTTACTCGTGCTGTTCTTCCCGCAACGCGCCGTCTTGGCGCGACTCGGGCGCGTCGCCATCCATGGCGACACTTAGCGCATTACCAGCAAGGTACTGATTGGCCAGCGATGTTGTTTACAGACCGCACAGTAAGAACTCAGCGATGAACCTTCCTATTACAGACGCAAACCACCATCAAGTTCAATAATACGACCTGTGTAGTAGTCGTTTTCGAAGATATAAGCGACAGAATGAGCAATTTCTTCTGGCTTACCCATACGCTGCAAAGGAATGAACGCAGTCATTTTAGCCAGTGCTTCAGGCTTCATACCCAAGGTCATTTCCGTTTCAATAAAGCCTGGTGCTACGCCCGCTACACGAATACCGTAACGCGCCAACTCTTTGGCCCAAACCACAGTATCGGCAGCCACACCCGCTTTTGCTGCTGAGTAGTTCGCTTGTCCGACATTACCCGCGCGTGAAATGGAAGAAATATTAACGATTGCACCGTGATTTTTCAGCTCAATCATTTTTGCTGCCACTTCACGCGTGCACAAGAAAACACCTGTCAAGTTAACGTCAATCACCGCCTGCCAGTTAGCAAGGCTCATTTTGCTCATCTCACCATCTTTAACACGAATCGTCAGGCCGTCACGCAAAATACCCGCATTGTTAACCAAGCCGTTAATCGCACCAAAATCATCAGCCACTTGCGTAACCATATGATTAACCTGCTCTTCATTCGCCACGTTACAAATATACGCACGCGCTTGCGCACCTGCGTTCTGGCAAGCCGTCACAGCGGCATCAAGTTTGCCTTGATCTAAATCGACAAGCGCCAACTGAGCGCCTTTTGTGGCGAGATATTCTGCCATCGCACGACCCAAACCTTGACCGCCGCCAGTGACAATGATTACTTTATCTTTTAACTGCATATCAACTCTCTTTTTATTTAAATCTGCTATTGAGTACCACAGCAAGCAGCATTGCCTGCAAAGGTCTAAACCTTTTATAAACAATATCCTAACTCACCATAGCGGCATAAGCCGAGTGACCTAGCCCGCTACAATACAACAAAACTCACGAGTCAGAACCCTATCCATTGATTTATATCCATAACAGTCTCGTACAGCCTGTGCTTTGCTAAACTGGCGATCTGATCATTTTAAGGGGCTGAACATGACAACTGCACTGCGCGCCGTACTGGCACAATTAAATATGCGCGTCGGCGATATAGACGGCAACCTACAGCGTATTCTTGATGCAAGCGTACACGCAAAACAGCACCAGCAAGCCGATCTAATTATCTTTCCAGAATTGTCATTATGTGGTTATAACGCGCAAGACTTACTCCTGCGCGACAGTATGCAAGTGCGTATCGAGCGCGCCCTAGCCCAGCTGTGTACCGCCCTGCCACACAACTTGCATGTATTGGTTGGCTACCCTTGGCTTGAACAGAACGTACGTTACAACTGCTGCGCACATCTCTATCACGGTCAGATTCAAGCAGTTTATAAAAAACAATTTTTACCCAGCGACCCGACGGCCTTTGCTCAGCGTTATTTCACCCCTGGTAAGCAACCCCTGTGCATTGAAATCAATGAGATAAAAATCGCCATCGGCATCGGTGAAGATATTTGGCAAGCCACATTTATTGAGCAAGCCTGCACGGCTCAAGCAAAAATGATCGTGAGCCTAAATGCTTCTACGTTTCACCTCAACAAACAAGCTGAACGTGAACAAATGCTTAGCCATCAGGCACAGCAGGCACAAATGCCAATTCTATATACCAGCCAAGTTGGCGCGCAGGATGACTTGATTTTTGATGGTGGCAGCTGCACGGTTGATGAGCAAGGCAATTTACGCCAGCGCGCCCCCGCCTTCACCGAAGCGCTCAGTACCGTCGAGCTACAATTTACTCACTCAACAAGCCATGTAGAACGCGCCAGCTGCGAACCGCTATTAAGCGACGAAGCCTCTATTTACCAAGCCCTGATGATGAGCTTGCGTGATTATGCGGCATATAACGGTTTTAAAGGCGTGCTACTGGGGTTGTCCGGTGGAATTGATTCTGCTTTAGTACTGGCAATTGCCGCTGATGCTTTAGGCTCAGATAAAGTGCAAGCAGTGATGATGCCTTACCACTACACCGCACAGATCAGCCAAGATGATGCAGCCAAACAAGCCCACAACATGGCTGTCGATTATAAAACCATCGCCATTGCACCCCTAGTTGAAGCATTTATGCAGACCTTAAAACCTGTGTTTGCTGATATGCCAATTATCACAACCGACACAACTGAGGAAAACTTACAAGCCCGCTGTCGCGGCAGTCTGCTCATGGCGTTATCCAATAAAAATGGCGACTTAGTCCTCACCACCAGTAATAAAAGCGAAACAGCAGTCGGCTATTCGACCTTATATGGCGATATGGCCGGCGGTTTCGCCCCTCTCAAAGATGTCTCTAAAAGCATGGTGTATCGCCTTGCACGCTATCGCAACAGCTTAAGCCCAGTGATACCTGAGCGCGTGATTACCCGTGCACCTTCTGCAGAGCTGGCCCCCAACCAAAAAGATCAAGACAGCTTACCGCCTTATGACATTCTAGATGAGGTACTGCGCTTGTATGTAGAGGAAGAGCAATCCGCTCAGGCGATTATCGCGCAAGGCTTCAATGCAGAAATGGTACTGCGGGTTTTGCGCTTAGTCGATATCAACGAATATAAACGTCGCCAGGCGGCAGTAGGCCCGCGAATAAGTAAGCGCAGTTTTGGCAGTGACCGTCGTTATCCAATCAGCAACCTCTGGGCTCGTGGTGACTAACCCAGCTTAAAAAACTACCCGTGGCAAGTCATCGCCTTTCACGGGTAGTTTTAAAAACACTTTGTCGTGTTACTGGAGCGCTGTATCGGCGTTTAACTCACCACCAAATTATCGCGATGAATCAATTCAGCTTCCGCCATATAACCCAACGCATCAACAATACTTTCAGAGCACAAACCAATAATTTTACTTGCTTCAGCGGCGCTATAACTACTCAAGCCACGCGCCACTTCAGTACCTTGTGCATCGACACAAACCACCATTTCACCGCGTAAAAAATGCCCCGCCACCGCCGTCACACCGACCGGTAATAAGCTTTTATGACCATGGGTTAAAGCCTTAACAGCGCCAGCATCGAGGGTCAACGTACCACGGGTTTGTAAGTGCCCTGCCAGCCATTGTTTACGCGCACCATCACGGCATTGTTCAGGCGCCAACAATGTGCCGAGACGCTCACCGGCATGCAAGCGATCCAAGACATGTTCAAGACGACCGCCCACAATCACCGTATAAGCACCCGAACGCGCAGCAAGACGTGCCGCACGCAGCTTGGTTTGCATACCACCACGCCCTAAAGCCCCTGCGCTACCGCCAGCCACAGCATCCAAACTTGGGTCATCGGCGCGGGCTTCATAGATCACTTGAGCATCTGGATTGTTACGCGGATCAGCATCGTACATCCCGTCACGGTCAGTAAGAATCACCAGTAAATCAGCTTCAACTAAATTAGCCACCAGCGCCGCTAAGGTGTCGTTATCACCAAAGCGAATTTCATCGGTGGCTACTGTGTCGTTCTCATTGATCACCGGAATCACACCCAATTCCAGCAAGGTGCGTAAAGTACTGCGCGCGTTTAAATAACGTTTACGATCAGACAGGTCATCGTGGGTTAGCAGAATCTGCGCGGTGCGCTCATTATGTGCAGCAAAGCTGCTTTCCCACGCTTTAACTAAGCTCATTTGCCCCACTGCCGCCGCCGCCTGCAGCTCATGAATCGCACTGGGTCGTTCCAGCCAGCCTAAGCGGCTCATACCCGCCGCGACAGCGCCAGAAGAGACCAAGACTAAATCAATACCTTGCTGACGTAGCGCAACCATTTGCTGAACCCAAATCGCCATAGCATTACGATCTAAGCCACGGCCATCGGCGGTCAACAAGGCACTGCCAATTTTCACTACCCAGCGCTGAGCGCCTGTCACCTTATCGCGCATAACACAATCCTGTTGAAATTGAACACTCGGCGGCTGTCTTAATGCACGCCGAGCCCACCCATCAGTTAATGATTAACGTAGATAATCTCGGCACCGTCTTCATCATCTTCTTCGTCTTCATCAAAGTCGTCATCAACATCCTCAACCGCTTTCACACCAGCACGACGCAATGCGCGCTGATCATCCAACTCTTGCAGACGTGCACGTCCTTCATCTTCGATACGCTGATCCAAGTCGATAAGGTACTCTGCGTATTCTTTATTTTCGCTGATACGCAAAACACGCTCTTCTAAATAACGCATCATCGCTTGCGCCAGCTCTTTTGTACCCTCGCCATCAAGCGCTGAGATCATAAATACTGGGCCGGTCCAACCCAGCTGATCAACCACCGCCTGCTTGCGCTGCTCGCGCTCATCATCCAGTAATTGATCCACTTTATTGAGCACCAACCAGCGATCACGTTCAACCAGAGAAGGACTAAAGCGCTCAATTTCATCAACAATAACTTGTGCATCTTGCGCTGGATCACTGTCATCAATCGGCGCCAAATCAACCACGTGCAATAACAAGCGCGTACGAGTTAAGTGCTTGAGGAAGCGAATACCTAAACCGGCACCTTCTGCTGCGCCTTCAATGACCCCGGGAATATCCGCGATGACAAAGCTTTTGTAGCGGCCAATGCTGACCACCCCTAAATTGGGAATCAATGTGGTAAATGGATAGTCTGCCACTTTCGGTTTGGCTGCAGACACCGAGCGAATGAAGCTGCTTTTGCCAGCATTCGGCAAACCGAGCAAACCCACATCAGCCAACACTTTCATTTCCAGCTTAAGGTTACGCAATTCACCGGGCTTACCGTCACTGGTTTGACGTGGCGCACGATTGGTACTGGATTTAAAACGGGTATTACCCAGTCCATGCCAACCACCTTGTACGACAAGAATACGCTGCCCTTCTTCGGTCAAGTCACCAATAATTTCTTGGGTATCTGCATCAATAATGGTGGTACCTACAGGCACTTTCAAGATCAGATCTTCACCTTTAGCGCCGGTACAATCAGCACCACGACCATTTCCACCACGCTGCGCATTAAAACGACGGGTGTAGCGATAATCAACCAAGGTATTGAGGTTAATGTCGGCTTCCATATAAATAGAGCCACCATCACCCGCATCACCACCGTCCGGACCACCGAACTCAATAAACTTTTCACGGCGAAAGCTCATGCAACCATTACCGCCATCACCGGCTTTTACAACAATCGATACTTCATCGACGAACTTCATTCTTGTGCCTCCCGCGAGCCCGCAGGCTGATCAATATAAACGCAGGATACAACAAGCACGGACAATCCGTCTTTACTGCCTGCACAAACAAAAAAGCCCCGTCAAATGACAGGGCTTTTCCATGTAAAGCTACTTAGGCGGAAACAACGCTAACGTAGCGACGTCCGAATGCACCTTTAACTTCAAACTTAATCACGCCTGCTTCTTTAGCAAACAAGGTGTGATCTTTGCCCATACCTACGCCGAAGCCTGGGTGGAATTCTGTACCGCGCTGACGCACGATGATGTTTCCAGATTTTACAGTTTGGCCGCCGTACATCTTAACGCCTAAGCGTTTCGATTCCGAGTCGCGACCGTTGCGGGTACTACCACCAGCTTTTTTCGTTGCCATGAGATCAACACTCCATCAGTTTCGGGGTTCAGTCAATTAAGCCTGAATACCAGTGATTTTAACTTCAGTAAACCACTGACGGTGGCCCTGACGCTTCATGCTGTGCTTACGGCGACGGAATTTGATAATGGTTACTTTATCGTGACGACCTTGGTCAATCACTTCAGCTGTCACTTTCGCACCTTCAACAACTGGCGCACCGATTTTCACATCTTCGCCGTTGCCAATTAACAGAACGCGATCAAACGAAACAGGTTCGCCAATTGCCACGTCCAGTTTTTCAATCTTCAAAAATTCGCCTTCGGCGACTTTGTACTGCTTACCACCAGTTACAATTACTGCGTACATCGCATTTCTCCGTTATTCCTGCTCACCCAACGTTTTATAAGAGTAGGTATCAGTTGGCATGGCTGCTGTGCGCTGGATTAAGACACACTGCAATTGCGTAAGGCAGGGAGTTGCCTAAGTAAAGTTCAGGAGCGCGGATTGTACGCACAGATCAATCGAGGCGCAAGCACTCTATGCACTTACCTTGACAGATAGGCGTGCGCCTCATAGCATGCCGCACAACCTTATTGGAGTACGCAGAGTCATGCAACCACAGGCTTTTTACCAAATCGTCGCTGAAGATTTTGCTGCGGTAGACAGCATCATTAAACAACAGCTGTCCTCACGGATTCCTCTGGTAGAAAAAATCGGTGATTACATCATCTCCGCTGGCGGTAAACGTCTGCGTCCACTCCTTGTATTGCTCGCCGGGAATGCACTGGGCAAACAGGATGATGATTTACGCCTGCTCGCTGCGGTGATTGAGTTTTTGCATACTTCAACCTTATTGCACGATGATGTGGTTGATAAATCTGACCTGCGCCGCGGTCGCTCAACCGCCAATGCCAAGTGGGGCAACGCACCGAGCGTATTAGTCGGTGACTTCTTGTATGCCCGCTCATTTGAAATGATGGTGCGTCTTGGCTCTCTGCCGGTAATGCAAATTATTTCGCAAGCCACCCGCGTCATTGCTGAAGGTGAAGTACTGCAATTGACTAAAGTGCGCGACGCCAGCACCACTGAAGCGATTTATATGGAAGTTATTCGCGGCAAAACCGCGATGCTCTTTGAAGCATCAACCCATAGTGCTGCACTCTTAGCCGGCGCACCTTTAGAACAAACAGAAGCATTACGGACCTATGGCGACAATCTTGGTATTGCTTTCCAACTGGTTGATGACCTACTGGACTACCGTGGTGATGCAGAGACATTGGGCAAGAACGTAGGCGATGATCTAGCTGAAGGCAAACCCACCCTGCCACTGATCGTAACCATGCGCGACGGCACTCCAGAGCAAGCGGCGCTCGTCCGCAAAGCGATTCAACAAGGCGGCATTGAAGATCTCGCTGAAATCAGTGCCGCGGTAGAAGCCTCTGGCGCGCTGGACTACACGGCCAAGCGTGCACAAGAGTATGCACAGCGAGCCATTGCCTGTTTAGATAACATCCCAGCATCAGGTTACCGCGATGCTTTGATTGAGCTGGCCAAGTTCGCTGTCGCTCGCTCGACTTAACTGACGCTAATTTTAAGCAGCCAAATTCTTTAGCGATTGTTTAAAAGTTTGCTTGTGTTCGAAATACAGCAACATCTGATTAACACTCATCGACTCTTTACTCTATATAACTGTATAGAAAAGCGCGGCATAATGTCGCCTCAATACATTTAAGCTTTAACTTAACTTGGGATATAAGCGCATGAGCATTTTAAAAGAATTCAAAACCTTCGCAGTTAAAGGCAACGTCGTTGATATGGCTGTTGGTATTATTATCGGTGCCGCTTTCGGTAAAATTGTCAGCTCATTTGTCGGCGACATCATCATGCCACCCATTGGCATATTGATTGGTGGCGTTGATTTCGGTGATCTGGTCATGACCCTAAAAGCGGCTGAAGGTGATTTGCCTGCCGTGGTTCTAGCCTATGGAAAGTTCATTCAAAGCATTATTGATTTCGTGATTGTCGCTTTCGCTATTTTTATGGGCATAAAAGTCATTAACCGTCTCAAGCGTGAAGAAGAAGTGGCTGAAGAAGCACCCGCTGCGCCTGCCGCGCCCAGCAACGAAGAAGTCTTACTCAGCGAAATTCGCGATCTACTTAAAAACCAGAATAAAAATTAGTTCTAGCTGTTAAGAAAAAAATTAAATCGATCAAGCATCTTAAACAAGCCAAGCAACAAGCCGACAAATAACATCACTGAGCAATGGGCAATGAGTACCTTGTTGGTATCGCGACCAGCGTAGTCATGGATGACGTAGCCCCGAATCGGGTCAGGATGACCCGTTGAGGGAACAGCGATACTAACAAGGTACGGCATGCGTAAACCGTCCCGGATACTTTGCTTTGTTAAAGCCTAGAAACAAGCTTGCGCATGCCATACTTCAGGGTAAGTGTTAATCCGTCGATGAACCCATCCAGGGTTCAACTCCGGCGCTCGTCATCCCTGACTCGCTCACCACACCCACCCCAAAGCACTCGTTGATCCATAGCTGGGTTTGCATTATTGCAACTCTAGTCAGATGTGGAGATGTGCAGTGATCTAGGCATCCATTTCTAGCAAAATCAACTCAAACAACAGAATAATTACTTTGCAAGTGCCGCACTAAACGCTTGCATACAACATCACTGATCAATGAGTACCTTGTTGGTATCGCGACCAGCGTAGTCATGGATGACGTAGCCCCGAATCGGGTCAGGATGACCCGTTGAGGGAACAGCGATACTAACAAGGTACGGCATGCGTAAACCGTCCCGGATACTTTGCTTTGTTAAAGCCTAGAAACAAGCTTGCGCATGCCATACTTCAGGGTAAGTGTTAATCCGTCGATGAACCCATCCAGGGTTCAACTCCGGCGCTCGTCATCCCTGACTCGCTCACCACACCCACCCCAAAGCACTCGTTGAATATTTATAGTCTCTGCGCCAGTGCAAATAGCGTCACTTGCTCAGACCTAAACAGGCATATTTAAAAACTACCAATAATTCTCCACTGCCACCGCACCAGGCTTGCGCGTTAGTGATAATTGCATATCGCGCTTCTGCAATAACATCCGGCAATCCTCCACCATTTCAGGGTTGCCACAGAGCAACACTCGCGATGCTTCTGCTTCCATCGGCAAGCCAACATGTTTTTCTAACTCGCCAGAAATCAATAAATCAGTAATACGCGTACCTAAACAGCCCGCAACCGCCTCACGCGTCACCACCGGTACAAAAGTAAACTTATGCGCATACTCCACCACATATTCACGCGTCAAAATCTCATCGAGCAGATCTTTATAGGCCAACTCAGCTGCAGAGCGCACGCTATACACCAAGACAATTCGCTCGAAACGCGACCAAATTTCAAAATCTTGCAGCATCGACAAAAACGGCGCAACCCCAGTGCCTGTCGATAACAACCAGAGATCCTTACCATCAACAAAGCGATCCAAGGTCAAAAAACCATGCGCTTGCTTCTCAATTAAAATCTCATCGCCCACCGCCAACTGACTTAACTCACTGGTAAATTCACCATCGGGCACGACAATCGAAAAAAACTCCAAAAACTCATCAAACGGACTCGACACCATCGAGTAACCACGCCAAACAATCGCACCACTAGCCTTACGCACGCCTAAACGGGCAAACTGTCCTGCCGTAAAACGAAACCCCACATCACGCGTACAACGAAAACTAAAGAGACTTGGCGTCCACGTATGTAAGTGAGTAATCGTTTGTCGGGTGAACTTTTCTTGCGCCGCGTTCATACTGCACCTCACTGATTAACAGACACCTCTATTCATACGCCATTTTTGGCCAAACAAATACCTGCGATCTTTATGCCTATATTTAATACGCCTTTTGCACAGCTGGATTTATTACGTTACCCAGAACAACACAACAGCCCACTGCAAGCCTTTGATGCAGCGGACGAATATCTGCTTAAACACCTGAGCAGCTGCAGCTTACCGAGCAACGCAGGCACCCTAATATTGAATGATAACTTCGGTGCCCTTGCCGCTAGCTTAGCCACGAAAATGCAGGTGCAGAGCAGCGGTGATTCATTTTTAGCCCACCAAGCTCTGCGCAACAACCTTGATAATAATCAACTCAGTCAAGACACACTTGAAATTATTCCGTCCAATCAGCCCTTTAATGGGCCTTATGCTTGTGTACTGATTCGCGTACCGAAAACCTTAGCGTTACTGGAAGAACAGCTGATCCGTCTACAAAACCAAATAAACCAAAACACAGTTATCGTTGCAGCCGGCATGATCAAACACCTCCCACGCTCAGCCGGCGATCTACTTGAACGTTATATCGGCCCTGTTCAGGCCAGCCTTGCTGAGAAAAAAGCACGCTTACTTTTTGTCACGCCAGCAGACAAACCCCAAGCCAACTCACCTTATCCAAGTGAATATCAACTGGATAAACCGCCGCTTATCTTGCGTAACCATGCGGGGGTGTTTTGCCGTGAAGCCTTGGATATTGGCACACGCTTTTTCTTGCCGCACGTACCGACTGATTTAGGTAATGCACAGGTCGCAGACCTTGGTTGCGGTAACGGTGTGCTAGGCATTGTCTGTGCGCTAAATAATCCTCAAGCACAGCTGCGGATGATTGATGAGTCGTATATGGCGGTACAGTCGGCACAAGAAAACTGGCAACAGGCGTTAGCAGAACGCCCCGTCACTGTCTATGCAGGCGATGGCCTCGGTGCAGAACCAGCCGAATCTCTCGATCTAATCCTTTGCAATCCGCCCTTTCACCAACAGCAAGTAGTCGGCGATTTTTTAGCGCGACGCATGTTTGAGCAAAGTCATCGTGCGTTAAAAAAAGACGGTCAATTATGGATTGTCGGTAATCGGCATCTAGGCTACCACGTTACGTTAAAACGCATGTTCCGCGACGTGCAGCAGATTGCCGCGAATGCTAAATTTGTGATTTTCAAAGCAACTAAATAGATCAAACTCACTCGAACAAAACACGCCAAGAGCGGCTAGCCAACCCCCATATCAGGCAACCATTGCCAGCTCAAGCACATCAGAGCTGGCAAGTTGCAGAGCACGAAGACTAACGCTTACCTAACTTGCTCATACAATGGCATCACTTTAGGGATATTAGCTTGCAGATGAGTAATACGCGTCGATGAAGAGGGGTGCGTACTCATAAATTCAGCGGGACTTCCCGCGCTGGCTTGCTCCATTTTTTGCCATAAACTGATCGATGCATTTGGGTTATAGCCTGCACGCGCCGCCAACTCAAGACCTAATAAATCCGCTTCTGTTTCTGCCCCACGACTATTAGGTAAAGTCATACCGTACTGTACCGCAGTATCAGCAAGCACCATCGTATCCTGACTGACACCCAAGACCGCCCCTAAGCCCAGCTTAGCCATTTCAATGCCATAAGCTTTCGACATCGCCTCACGACTGTGCTCACGCAAAGCGTGGGCGATCTCATGCCCCATGACCGCAGCAATTTCATCATCAGTGAGTTTCAACTGAGTGATGATGCCACTGTAGAAAATGATCTTGCCGCCAGGGCCACAGTTCGCATTCAGATCAGGACTATCAATTAGACTCACCTGCCAATCCCATTGCGCCGCATCTGGGCGAAAATAACTGGCCTGCGCAATCAAGCGCTGACCAATCACCTGTAAACGCTTGGCGTTATTGCTGCGTGTATCCAGCTTACCTTTAGCCTGCGCTTGCTGCAGCGTCTCATTATAGGACTGAGCATAACTTTGGTTGATTTCGTTGGTACTCAACATGCTAAACATATACTGCTTGCGGTCAACGCCAACAGCACCAGAGTTCGTAGTATTAACGGCTTGACAGCCGGTCAATAACAAGACACCAGCCAGCGCAATAGATTTGTGTAAAGTAGCCAAATTCAACCCATCCTAATCAGTCTTCGATATATAGCCAACACTTTCAATGGCGGCAGCGCGTGCGTCACATTATAACCACAGCCTACCCATTTAAAATCCTTATACAGGCAAATAGTATAAGCGATACGCAGTATAAAATTATTTCGTAATAATGCTTATGTTTGTACACGTCTCAGCCGATAGTTAATAGCACTTTGATGGTATTGCTTACATACCACTCATCGCTCACTGACAATACAGGATTTTGAAATATGTCATTTAAATCTCTACAACTCTCTATCTCTGTATTAACTGGTGCTTGCGTCTTAGCGGTGGTCGTGGCGCTATCATCCTATGCGCTGTATTCAAGCAACCAATCACAAGCACAATCTGAACAGCGTATCAGCAGCCTATTTGAGCAAGCCGCGCAACGCCACCTAACGGCCATTGCCCAGCAGCACAGCGAGCAGATCCAGCGCCAACTCAACACCCCAATGCAAGTCGCCCAAGACATCGCCCGAGTAAACGCCCTGCTAGGGATGCAAAACAACCTAGGCGAGCCACTCTTGCTCGCAACACGCCAAGAACTTAACCACCTACTCAAAGTTACGATAGAACAAAACCCTAACCTACTCGATGCATATATTAGCTGGGAAACCAATGCGTTTGATGCCAGCGATGATTTGTATGCTGGGATGAGCGAGCTGGGCAATAACGCACAAGGGCGTTTTGTTCCGTGGTGGTACCGTGATACCGACGGAACCGCCAAAGTAGAACCACTACCGGATCCAGAGAGCGAAACGTTACTCTCAACAGGCGTACGTGAAGGTGAGTATTACTTATGCGTTAAACAAACCAAGCGCAACTGTGTGATTGACCCTGCAGCCTACGAGATGAATGGCAAATCGGTACTGATGTCATCATTTAATGCACCGATTCTCGTCAACGAGGCTTTTCTGGGAATTGCCGGCGTTGACTTAAGCTTGGACTTTATTCAAACCTTACTTATGCAAGCCAAACAACAACTGTATGCAGGTTCGAGTGAGTTTGCTTTAATTGCTGCCAATGGCAGTTTAGTCGCCACCACCAGCCATCCCGACGCGCTCGGCTTATCCGCTCAGGCCATACTCAGTAATGATGAATTACATGCTTTAAAAAGCCTTCCTCTTGATCAAGTCAACTATACGCTTGAAGCAGGCTCAGGTTTAATTAAGCTGTTTTTACCCTTTAAAATTGCCCATAGTGATACCCAGTGGACGCTGTTTATGCAGCTACCAACTGCCAAAGTATATGCTGATCTGCAAACCTTTGAAGCTGAAGCAACCCGCCAACAAACGCACAACATCACGGTGCTCACTGCGGTCGGTATACTGGTTGCATTGTTCGGAATCATCATCATTGCACTGATGGCGCGTGGCATTGCCAAACCTTTGCGCGACATGGTGAGCATGCTCGACGATATGGCACAAGGTGAAGGTGATCTCACCCAACGTTTAGCAACCAATCGCCAAGATGAACTTGGACAAATCGCCCAAGGTTTCAATACTTTTCTCGATAAGCTACAAAGTATGATCAAGCAGGTGGTCAGCTCCGTACAAAATGTCAGCGACTCTTCGGAACACACGGCTGACATCGCTATTCGTACCAGCCAAGGCGTACACAAGCAACTGACTGAAATTGAACTGGTGGCCACGGCGGTGCATGAAATGACAGCCGCAGCACAAGAGGTCGCCAGTAACGCCACACAAGCCGCTGAAGCAACGCGTAACGCTGATACGGCCGCTCAACATGGCAGATCAACGGTCACCACCACAGCGAACACCATCACGCATTTAGCCGAAGACATCATGCATGCGGTGAGCGCGGTACAAACCCTTGAGCAAGACAGCAAGAACATTAATAGTATTTTAGTCAGCATTCGTAGCATTGCCGAGCAAACCAACTTGCTCGCGTTAAATGCTGCTATTGAGGCGGCGCGAGCCGGTGAGCAAGGCCGAGGTTTTGCCGTAGTGGCTGATGAAGTGCGTAATTTGGCACAAAAAACCCAACGAGCCACCGAAGAAATCCAGCAGCTGATTGAACAATTGCAAACGGGCACACACAATGTTGTCGAGGTAATGGAGAACAGTCAGAAACGCACTAGCGACTGTGTGACCCACGCACAGCAAGCAGCAACGGCACTCGATGAAATCACTCAAGCTGTTTCAGTCATCAACCAAATGAATATCCAAATTGCCAGCGCCGCAGAAGAACAAAGCGCGGTGGCTGATGATATTAATCATAATGTTAGCAATATTGGTAATGCGGCAGAGGACGTTTCCGCTGGCGCGGAGGAAGCATCAAATGCCAGCGCTGAACTCACCCAACTGGCTGAGCAACAACGTCGTTTGATCAATCAGTTTAAAGTCTAAGGATGTGCTCAGCGTATGCGTACCTCTGATAGGTGCTTATCCGCTGACTGAAACCCCTACGCAGCGCCCTCATGCCTCATTGAGGGCAGAACCGCACCAGCGCAGTAAGGCATGCGTACCTCATGTTTGTTTTTTAAAAGACGCATGCAGCTTGCCGTACTTCAGGGTAAGTGTTAATCCGCCGATGAACCCATCCAGGGTTCAACTACGGCGCTACGCCATCCATGGCTCGCTCATCACACCCACCCCGAAGTACTCGTTTGCCATATGCAGGGCTTGCGCTATTGCAGTACCAGTAAGATGTACAGATATATCTTTACCGCAGACCAATAAAAATCCGCAGAATGCTGGCTTTAAAAGAGCCGTACTAAAAATGCGAAAACAACATCATTGATCCATGAGCACCTTGTTGGTGTCGCGGCTAGCGAGTCATGGATGACGTAGCGCCCGAATCGAGTCAGGATGACCCGTTAAGGGAAAAGCGACACCAGCAAGGTGCGGTATGCGCCTACCCCTCTGAATGCTTTGCTTTGTTAAAAATACCACCTCTATGCATGTCGCATTTGAATTAATACGCTATCGCTGGTATGGCCAGCTCCTACAGAGGTTAACTCAGGCGCGGGCATGCTTAGCTCGCGCACCACATCACTGATCAATAAGCACTGAATGACCGATAAAAGCAAAAAGCCCCAACGAGGTACTGTCAACGCAGATCTCGCTAGGGCTTTTCTAAAGCCACAAAGGTGTTAGTTAAGCGTTACCTTTGAGCTTGATTTGCGCATCGCGGGTGAAATCGAGCATACGCTGCAAGGGACGCACGGCACGTGGAATAATCGCTGGATCAACAATGATTTCATTGCTGCCATGCTGCAAGCCAAGCAGCATGCTTTCCAAGGTATTCATCGCCATCCACGGGCAATTTGCACAACTGCGGCACGCCGCACCCTCACCCGCTGTCGGAGCCTCAATAAAAGTCTTATTCGGGCTCAACTGCTGCATTTTATAAAAAATACCGCGATCGGTCGCAACAATAAACTGCTCATTGGGTAGATCTTGCGTCGCTTTAATCAACTGCGACGTTGAACCGATTACATCCGCCAGTTCCAACACAGCAGTTGCTGATTCGGGGTGTGCCAATACTGCAGCTTGCGGGTACAAAGCCTTCATATCCGACAATTGCTTAGCTTTAAACTCTTCATGAACAATACAAGAGCCCTCCCACAGCAACATGTCTGCACCTGTTTCACGCTGGATATAACGGCCTAAATGCTGATCAGGCGCCCAAAGAATGCTTTCACCATTATCCATCAGGCTTTCCACAATCTCTAACGCACAGCTTGAAGTGACCACCCAATCAGCACGCGCTTTAACCGCTGCCGAAGTATTGGCATACACCACCACAGTGCGCTCGGGATGCTGATCACAAAAGGCAGAAAACTCTTTGACAGGACAACCCAAATCAAGCGAACAGGTGGCCTCAAGCGTGGGCATCAAAATCCTTTTTTCAGGATTGAGAATTTTTGCCGTTTCACCCATAAAGCGCACACCAGCAACCACGAGGGTTTGTGCGCTGTGCTGACTACCAAAACGCGCCATTTCTAACGAATCAGCCACACAACCGCCGCTTTTCTCGGCGAGTTCTTGAATGATCGGCGCGCAATAGTAATGTGCAACTAATACAGCATCTTGTGCTTTCAGCTCGGCAATAATGCGCTCACAGTAATGCGCCTCTTGCTCAGGCGTCAGGTCTTGAACCTGCTTCGCCGCCAAATGTGCTTGAACCAAAATGCGTTCAGAAATCTGCGTCATTGATGCCAGTCCTCATAGCGCGCATAGGCGCAATGTTAACAAGTGTATTGCTGAGTGATCTAAAACAGATACAACGCAATACTGACAATAAAACGATGCTAGAAGATAAGTTGGTGGGTCGTGTGGGATTCGAACCTACGACCAATTGGTTAAAAGCCAACTGCTCTACCACTGAGCTAACGACCCGGATGGGGTGCGCATGATACGGTCTTTTCAGCACAGAGCAAGCATAAATTTTATTTTTGTCAAAAATATCGTGTTGAATCGTTCATCCCTGCGTTAATAAAACCTTGTTTACGCAGTTGACAGCTCTCACAGCGCCCGCAAGCACGACCATCAAAATCGGCCTGATAACAGGAAACAGTGAGCGCATAGTCTACCCCTAACTGCGTACCAAGCCGAATAATATCAGCCTTGTTCATACATTGCAGGGGCGCTTGAATACGAAACAGACGTCCTTCCACCCCTTCCCGTGTGGCCAAGTTGGCCATTTGCTCAAAAGCCTGAATAAACGCCATCCGACAATCTGGGTAGCCAGAGTAATCAACATCATTGACGCCAATGAAAATATCATAGGCCTGCAACACTTCAGCCCAACCCAGTGCCAGCGATAAAAACACCGTATTGCGGGCTGGCACATAGGTGATCGGAATCTCACCCTGACTTAACCTCTCTGGCACAGCAAGACTGCTATCGGTTAACGCAGAGCCACCGATACCATCTAAATTAATCCCAATCACTTTGTGCTCAAGCGCACCTAAAGCCTCTGAGATCCTACGCGCAGCCTCTAACTCACTACGATGGCGCTGACCATAATCAAAACTCATGGTGTAGCAGTCATAGCCCTGTGCACGCGCAGATGCGAGTACGGTGGTAGAATCCAAACCGCCCGATAATAAAACGACTGCACGTTTATTAATCATTATTGCCCTCTCAAACGCATCAACATCAAGACACACCACTGACTAGCAGCATTCTAACGACCAGGCGAGTCATCCCACCGCCGTTTGTGCAACTGCAACTGCAAACACACAGGTAGATTATCAGCGACAGTCTAACGCACCGCTGGCTTCAATAGAGACGTGATAGCCCGCATCGCAGAATCTGTACAAAAGGATCAGCAGATGGGCTCGGGCGAGTGACTCACCGCCAGGCACGCAAATATAACGCGGCTTATACTCTGCAATTTGAGCCAAAATAGCTTCGATAGTCTGCAGCTGAGCACGGCTAAACGCGTAGGCGCTATTGCCATATGGACAACACAAAAGGCAACCGGTAAGACGGATAAAAGCAGTAAGTCAACCGAGCGTGCGCATTTCGCCCTACAGCGAATAGAAGATCCCGGTGATACGTAAGGTGTTTTGCATTTTATCTGCGCAGGGCGCGACAGAAAAATAGGCTTTGCGCCTTCATTGCTAAATGAAACACTGCCCAGCACGGACCCGCGCTGAGCGCGAACGTGCTGATCAAAGCCGTGTCTTAGAGCTTTCTTAAATCTTGCTGAGCTAACTGTGCTGCAGAACTGTCAGGGTATTGAGCAACTACTTGCTGCAAAATACCGCGCGCCTTATCTGCATGACCTAAGCGACGCTCAACATCCGCCAACTTATATAGCGAGTCAGGAACTTTATTGTGCTCAGGGTAGTTATGACTTACCAGCGCAAATGCTTTGCCTGCGGCCTGTAAGTCATTCTGCACTAAATGCACTTCACCCAACCAATACTGCGCATTGCCTGCGTATTGACTGTTAGGGTACTTACGTAAAAAAGCCGTAAACGCTTGCTGCGCTTTATCAAATTCACGTGCTTTAATTAAATCAAAAGAAGCTTCGTAATAGAGCTTTTCCTTAGCTGGATCAGACTCACTACTACTCGTCGGTGCGGCAGGAGCAGTACCATTATTGGTCGGCTCAGGCGCTGATGCTTGACTGCCTGCTTGTGCTTCAGCGTTGTCACTCAAGCGGCTGTCCAATGTTTGGTAACGCTCAAGGTTTTCTTGGCGTAATTGACTTATTTCATGCTGCTGTTCTTCTAGCAAGCCGCGCAGCGTAGCAATTTCTTGCTGCATCTGCTGTAACTGCATGAACAATTGACTTTGAGCTGAAAGTGGTGCCGAAGCACCACCTCCAGTCGCAGTTCCGTCCATGCCCTGATCTGGGCTCGCATAGGTTTGATCATATGCAGGGCGATCAGTGATCGGGATCGCAGCAACTGCCAAAGTTGGCAGGCTGAGGGCCAAAGCTATCAGGGTTGGACGGATTATTCGCATTGTCGATTACTTACGCAATTCGACGCGACGGTTTTGTGACCATGAGCTGTCGTCATGACCAATTACGTTCGGACGCTCTTCACCGTAAGATACTGGCTCCAGTTGTGCAGGTGAAACACCTTGCAGAACTAAGTAGCGTTGTACCGCTTGAGCACGACGCTCGCCCAATGCCATGTTGTACTCGCGCGTACCACGTTCATCGGCGTGACCTTCCAATACAACGCGTGCGCCGTTACCTTGTAAGTCACGTGCGTGTACATCAAGTGCGCGCATGGCTTCTGGTTTTAGGTCTGAGCTGTCGAATTCAAAATAAAAGGTTGTAATCGCGCGCAATGCTGCTTCTTCGCTACCACCGTTCATGCTGCCATCGATAGCACCTGAGTTTGCGCCGTAACCAGCATTCGGATCAATTGCACCTTCACCGCTTGCGTCGCCGCCTTTTGAAGAACAACCAACAGCTACAGCCAAAGCCAGTGATAACGCGGCAAATTTACCGAATTTAAGCATTTCCATTTTACAAGCTCCAAAAAAACAACGTATTTAAGTGATGTAACAGATAACCCATCATCAGTTTAGGTAAGGGGACCATGAAGGCTCTCTGACTTCGCCTTGTATGCTAGGTAGTGGGAGCCGCACCCGACCATTGATAGATGCAAGCATCAGGACACCCCTGCCCTGTTGATGGGTTGCATAGATTACCATTGTTCCATTGGGCGCAACAGTAGGCGACTCATCTAAACTTGAATCTGAGAGGATTCGTAAGTTACCGCGTTGCAAGTCTTGCGCAGCCACCTTGAACACCGCATAGCCATCTTGACGATGAATCATCACTAAAGTCTTTTCATCGGCTGATAGTTTTGGATTAGCATTGTAGTTTCCGACAAAAGTAACCCGCTCTGCGGCGCCACCATTGGTATTCATTCGATAAATTTGTGGTTTACCTGAACGATCCGAAGTGAAGTAAATGGTTTGTCCATCTTTACCCCAAAAAGGTTCCGTATCAATCGCCGCGTGATTGGTCACGCGACGCACATCACGTGAACTCATATCCATCACATAAATTTCCGGATTGCCATCACGCGACAAGACAAACGCTAAGCGCTTGCCATCTGGCGACCATGAAGGCGCACCATTTAAGCCTTGATAGTTAGTGACTTGCTCACGGTGACCGGTATCCACATTCTGCACAAAAATACGCGGCCGTTTTTGCTCAAACGAGACATAAGCAATGCGTTTGCCGTCCGGCGCAAAAGAAGGTGACAGAATGGGTTCGCGAGACTGCAATAAAGTGACGGCCCGTGCGCCATCGTAGTCAGAGCGCTGCAAGGTATAACGGGTATTGGTTGCGGAAAAACGTTCGGCCGTGACATACAACAAGCGCGTAGAGAACGCCCCCTTCACTCCGGTCAGTTTCACATACGATTGATCCGCAATATGGTGGGCCAAATCGCGCAACTGCTCAACAGAGCCACCAACAGTACCGCTGGCCATGACTTGCTCAGTACTGACATTCAGCACCGCATAACTCACTTGTAAACGACCCGCATTCGCCGTGATATTACCAACCAGCACATACTGCGCACCAATCGCACTCCAGTCACGAAAAATCACTTCGCTGGCCTGCGCCGGCTGACTGATCATATTTTGTCGAGCAATGGGCGCAAAGGTACCGGAGTTGCGTAAATCATTACCGATAATCTCAGACATATCTTCTGGCAGCGCATTACCACCCTGCCAGCCAAAAGGTACTACAGCAATCGGAATCGCTCGGTCACTACCCCCAGAAATCAGCAAAGGATCTGCCGCCTGCACCGCACTAACGCACAGCAGCGCACTGAGTAATAACCATCGTTTCAACATATTCACAGACCTAAATCCTCTGGTTTAAATATCGCACTACGTTTGCGGTATAAGCTATCAAACGTTTGGCGATCCAATTGTTGCATTTCACGGATACGTCCGACATTGCGCACTGCAGCAACCGCAGACGCGTCAAAAGCCGGATCACCACTGCTACGTGTGACACTCGCATTGGTAATGGTTCCGTCAGGTAACATTTCAATCAACACTGTCACTGCCATACCATTGCGCGCAGAGGGCGGACGCACCCACTGCTCACTGACCAAACGCACAATCAAGTCATCAAGACTGCCTGCCACTTGGGAGCCGACGCTATCAGCGACAGTTTGCTGATACTGAGTATCCTCAGATAACAACTCCGCTAATGCGCCAGCTTTCTTATCTTCAATGGCCTTACGTGCAGCCTCTTGGGCTTTCTTCTTCTTAGCAGCGTCTTCTGCAGCACGTTTTTTCTGGTCAGCTTCAGATTTTTTCTTGGCATCATCAGCCGCTTTCTTCTTCGCGGCCTCTGCTGCAGCTTTCTTTTTCGCCTCATCGGCGGCCTTTTTCTTCGCGTCCTCAGCGGCCTTTTTCTTGGCATCTTCAGCTGCTTTCAACTTAGCCACTTTAGCCTGTTTAAGTTTTTCAGCAGCTTTCTTAGCCTGATCTTCTTTACTGGCTTGCGCTTGTTTTTGCGCCTCGGCAGCTTTTTGCTCAGCCTGCTTACGTGCCTCAGCTGCTTTTTCTGCGGCAGTATCAGCCCTAGATTTAGCGGCTTGCGCAGCAGCAGCTATTTTTTCTTGCTCAATCTTTTTCTGCTCAAGCTGCTCAACCTCATAACGCGGAGCAGAGGTTTTCGCAGCCTCACCGGCAATTTTCTGATTGGTTTGCGTGGTGGCTTGGCTTTGCGATTGCAACTGATACAAAGTGGCTTTAATTACCGGACGTGCTGGTGGTAAATCTGGTGTGTGAGCAAAACTAACAAACAAAAATGCAAACAGCATGGCGTGCAGACCCACAGCCCACACCACCGGCCAAAACAGTCTTTCCGAAGGGGAATGATCATGCGGTCGCATTAAAGTGCCTCAGTAATTAAGCCAACATCGGTAACGCCTGCTTGCTGCAAGCCACCCATTGCGGCCATTACGCTGCCATAATCTACATCCTTATCCGCACGCACATAAACCTGCACTTTTTTACCTTGCGCCGCATTTGCAGCCAAAATAGCCCGTGCAGCATTAACCATCTGCGCTAAATCCACTGCTTTATCTTGCACAGTATCGACATCCACTTCAGTACTGGTATTCCAGTAATAGCTTTTGTCTGACTTGATAGAAATGGTTAGCACTATCGAATTATTATCTTGCGGTAACACTTCACTGCTGACCTGTGGCAAATCTACCTTCACCCCCTGATTAAGCATCGGCGCGGTGACCATAAAGATCACCAACAACACCAGCATCACGTCGATATAAGGCACCACGTTCATTTCAGCAACGGGCTTACGCCGATTACGAATTCTTCCTCTATGCATGGGGCACCTTAATCCTCGTTTGAGTGGACTTTACGATGCAAAATGGCTTGGAACTCATCCGCAAAGGTGTAGTAGCGCGCAATCAAATTCTCACCGCGGGCCGCAAAACGGTTGTAGGCAATCACCGCTGGAATCGCAGCGAACAAACCAATCGCAGTGGCAATCAAGGCCTCTGCAATACCAGGAGCTACCGTTGCTAATGTGGCTTGCTGTACCTGCGCCAAACCACGAAACGAATTCATGATGCCCCACACCGTACCAAACAAACCGATGTAAGGACTGGTGGAACCCACTGTGGCCAAGAATGGCAAGCTTTGCTCAAGCTTTTCTTCTTCATGGGAAATGGCCACACGCATGGAACGCGCAACACCCTCCATGACCGACTCAGGATTGGCACCCTGCTGCTGGCTTAAACGAGAAAACTCTTTAAAACCGGCACGAAAAATCTGCTCAACGCCGGAGTCCTGATCAGGCTCATTACTCACTTGACGGTACAGCTTAGATAAATCGACACCCGACCAAAAACGGTCCTCAAAAACATTTAAGCTATTGCGTGCAGCACGCAATAGCTGGCTGCGCTGGAAAATCATCACCCATGAAGTGATCGAGGCTCCCACTAAAATCAACATGACAAACTGAACCACCAGACTGGCGTTACTGATTAGGCTCCACATTGACATATGATCAACGGCATTAGCTTCCACGCTTACTCTCCTGCAAAGTCTTGCACATCGGCATTAAACGCCGCATATAACAGTTCGGGAATGCCCCGAGGTTTTAAGGTATCAGCACGCACACAGGCAATAGTGAAGTGCCCTTCACACAGAAGAGTGTCATCATTGGCTCGGCGAACCTGCTGATAAAATTTTAAACTGGCACGTTTTAGAACTTCCACCTGTACGCTCACCAACAACTCATCGTCTAAACGAGCCGGGGTGTGATAGCGTGCTTGCGAGGAATGTACAACAAAAAGCAGATTTTCAGTGGCCATTTGGGCTTGGGAAAAACCTAAATAACGCAAGCGCTCAGTGCGTGCGCGCTCCATGAATTTTAGATAATTCACGTAATACACGATGCCGCCTGCATCCGTATCCTCGTAGTAGACACGACAAGGAAAAGTAAACCGTTGTGCTGCTGTTATTGCGCGCATACTTTAATGCTACCTAGTGTAATTGCCAATGGGAAACGCAGGTATATTTTCACTCGTCATCAAGGTACTTCTCGAGCAGGGCACCTTCGAGCAAACGCTCTGGCAAATTTAAGCCAAAATGCAAGTAGGCGTGACGGGTCACTACGCGTCCACGCGGGGTGCGCATGATAAAACCTTGTTGAATTAAATACGGCTCCAGCACATCTTCAATGGTGTGGCGCTCTTCACTGATCGCCGCAGCCAAACTATCAACGCCGACCGGACCACCATCAAACTTCTCAATCATGGCTAGCAATAAGCGTCGATCCTGATGATCAAAACCATGCTCATCGACATCAAGTAAATTCAGCGCCTGATTGGCAATCGACTGAGTAATGTGACCAGTACCACGCACTTGAGCAAAGTCACGCACTCGGCGCAATAAACGGTTAGCAATGCGCGGTGTACCACGTGCCCGTCGTGCAATCTCATACGCACCTTCATACTCAATCGGCATGTTTAAAATGCCCGCCGAGCGCACCGCAATGGTGGTGAGATCAGTCACGTTATAAAACTCTAAGCGCTGCACAATGCCAAAACGGTCACGCAAAGGATTGGTCAGCATGCCTGCGCGAGTCGTCGCACCGACTAAAGTAAACTGTGGTAAATCGAGCTTGATTGAGCGCGCAGCTGGCCCCTCACCGATCATGATATCCAACTGAAAGTCTTCCATCGCTGGATACAAGACCTCTTCGACGATGGGTGGCAAACGGTGAATTTCATCAATAAATAGTACATCGCCTTCTTCAAGGTTAGTCAGTAACGCGGCTAAATCACCAGGACGCTCAAGCACAGGGCCCGATGTGCTTTTTAACGACACACTCATTTCTTGCGCAATGATATGTGCCAATGTGGTTTTACCTAAACCGGGCGGGCCAAAAATCAAGGTATGATCAAGCGCTTCTTGACGATTTTTAGCCGCTTCAATAAATAGAGCCATTTGCTCACGCACACTCGGCTGACCAATATAATCAGCTAAGCATAACGGACGTATCGCGCGGTCAACCTGCTCTTCGCGCTCACGTGGAGCGGCGGCAATCAAGCGATCAGCTTCAATCATAAACTGCTGTTATCCCAAATAATGTGGCTCAATTACGCCATGCCTCTTAACGCGCGGCGAATTAAGTCTTCGCTGCTCAGCCCTTCTGCAAATACCACGCTCACTGCTCGACTGGCCTCGGCGGGTTTAAAGCCTAAACTAATCAAGGCACTGACCGCATCTTTTTCTGAGCTGCGCGCGTCTGTGACTGACGAAAGCCCCGCAGGTTCCATACTGGTTTGCCCAGCCAATGGTGTACTGTCCCAATTTTTGAAACGATCTTTCAGCTCAACCAATAAACGCTCGGCGGTTTTTTTACCCACGCCAGGCACTTTCACAAGGCGGCTAATATCCTCTGCATTAACACACTGAATCAAATCATCCACACTCATCCCTGACATCAAGGCCAGCGCCAGCTTAGGCCCCACCCCATTTAATCGAATCAACTCACGAAACAACGTGCGGTCACGCTTGGCATAAAAACCGTATAACAGTTGCGCATCCTCACGTACCACTAAGTGCGTGTGCAACACCAAGGGTTCGCCCACTGCCGGCAACTGAAACAACGTGGTCATGGGTATTTCCAACTCATAACCCACACCGTTCACATCCAGCAGCACATATGGCGGCTGTTTTTCCAATAAAGTGCCACGCAAATATCCGATCACAATTTATCCTTCCTGAAAAACTTAAGTCGCAAGCCGGCAGACTACCAATAATAGCTGGCATTATATACAGTTAAGGCAAAGCAATACCAGATCAGCTCACACGGCACCCACAAACACACCAGCGCATCAACGCAGGCAAGTGAATCATTACCCCCATGACTGACGAAACATTGGGAAAACCAAGCACAATCACCTATTCTCTACGGCATAAGCCACAGTCAAAACAGGATCAATCCCATGCTTAAGCGCTCCAGTTTATTCACCACACTCTGCATTATGGCCACCGCCAGCTCTTTTGTTCAGGCGAATGAACACGAAAAAATGATGCAGCAGATGATGCAAATGCAGCTCTGCATCAATAAAAATGTTGACCCTAGCTATTTACAAGACATGTCCCAAAATAGCGAAAAAATAGCCAACCAAATCAAGCAATTGTGCGAAACAGGCTTGCGCCAACAAGCCCAAGATACAGCCATGCACTACGCCAAAGAGATGCAAAGCAATCCCAATTTCCAAGCCATGCAAAAATGCACAACACACATGGACAGCGCTTTCCCTGGTGCATCAGCACTGCAAGAAGAATTCGATATCGATGCACTGAAAAAAAACCATGTCTGTGATGAGCTTTAACCACTGCGTAGCCATTTAACGTAAACACACGCAAACTTATACTCACCCAAAAACACCGCGCAGAACCCATCATTAAAGCCCATGGGTCTACGCGATGCTTGACTCAGCAGTAACACTGTTTTGATTTTTTAAGCGACTATGCCGGTAATCACAGCATTCAGCATCGCACCACCCACAACCAACCAAACAAACAGCAAGCTGGCTAACATTAAGGGTTTGAAGCCTGCGCGGCGAATCGCCTTGAGATCGGTGGTCAAGCCCAGACCTACCATGGCCATTGCTAATAAAGCTGTATCCAACTGCGCAATATGTTCAACGGCCTGCTCGGGCAGCCACTGCAAAGAGTTAAAGCCTGCGACTGCGACAAAGATAAAAGCAAACCAAGGCACAGTAACACCCGTCAGCAATCCTTTTGCTTGAGCTTGCGTATGCTCCGTGACCGGCTCTGTCTTAGCGCGCGCCACATACACGGCTAAACCAATTAAGAACGGCGCTAACATCATCACCCGCACCATCTTCGCAATCACTGCAGTATCCGCCGCAGTGGGGCTGATCGCCGCCCCTGCAGCCACCACCTGTGCGACTTCATGAAGGGTAGACCCCACAAACAAACCATACGCAAAATCAGTGGTATCGAGCAATTGCCAATGCAGATTTAAGCTGTGCAACAACGGATAGACAAAGATCGCTAAAGTACCAAACACCACCACGGTCGCGACTGCTACGGTAATCTGCTCCGCACGTGCTTTTAATACGGGTTCTGCCGCCATAATCGCCGCTGCACCACAGATAGAACTACCAATGCCAATCAACATCGCAGTGCCACGTTCCAACTTGAACAGATGCATGCCCAGCACCACGGCCAAACTAAAGGTTGTGCTTAACACCAGTGCATCAATTAGCACACCGGCCAGCCCAACATGCCCCATATCTTGAAAGGTTAAGCGAAAACCATACAAGATAATGCCTAAACGCAGCATGTATTGTTTAGCGTAAAAAACCCCAGGCGCACAACGGCCAGCCATGCGTGGAAACACTGTATTACCCACGATAAAACCGAGCATGATGGCTAGAGTTAAGGCAGACAATCCATGCGCTTGTAACCACGGCACACGATCCAAAATTAACGCGCCAGCAGATAAAGCGGCACACAGTAACAAACCTGGAATTAAATCTACCCGCAGCTGTAGCCATTTGGGCAGGCCATTCAATATGTCTGTGTTTTTTCTTGGTAACGCTAACATTTGCAACGCTCTCACTATTTCAGAAGGACTGCATCAGCACCCGATGTCCAATAGTGTATGGATCAGCGTTCAAACAATAAAACGAATTATATAGGTATAATCAAACGATATAACGGGTTAAGAATCATTGCTTACAGGAGCCTTAGAATGCAAATCACTTTGCGCCAGCTGCATATTTTTACTGCAATCGTCTTATCCGGTAGTACGGCCGCCGCGGCGCAAAGCATTGCCCTGTCACAATCGGCCACCAGTGCCGCTTTAAAAGAACTGGAAAGCATATTGAATGTCGATTTGTTCGATCGAGTCGGCAAGCGCTTGGTGCTTAACGACAATGGACGTTTACTGCTACCGCAAGCACGGCAGATGCTCGACGCAGCGCATACCATTGAGCAGCAATTTAATACTGCAGACTATCCCGGCGCTGGCTTACACATTGGAGCCAGCACCACGATCGGCATTTATGTGCTCCCCAAGCTGCTTGCTCAACATGTCACGCAAAGCAAACAGCGCTGTCCACGGGTGATGATTGCTAACAGCGCAGCCACCGCTGCAGCCGTGGCCCATTTCGAAGTGGATATGGGTCTCATCGAAGGCCCTTGCCATGAGCCTGATCTGCTGGCCGAACCTTGGCTTGAGGACGAACTAGTGATTGTTTGCGCAGCAACACACCCTATTTTGCAAGCCAAGCCTCAACGTCAAATATCGCTGAAAGATTTACAGGCGGCGCTGTGGTTGTTACGCGAACCCGGCTCTGGCACCCAAGAAGCCGTTGAGCACGTATTGTTACCGCATCTACATCAGTTGCGCCCAGCCGCCGAGTTTAGCAACTCAGAAGCAATCAAACATGCAGCCGCTGCGGGATTAGGTTTAGCCTGTTTATCACGAACACTTGTGGCTCGGTTTTTGACCCGTGGAGAGCTTGTCGAGCTCAACACACCGTTACCCATACTGACCCGTCGCTTCTTTTTGATTTACCACCGCAACAAAACCCTATCAGCGCAGCTCAATACCTTTCTAAACCATTGCCGGCAGATGCACAGCACTCAGCTCCCAGATTAAACCTCACTTACCGTTGCGACCCTACATTGAGCGTCGCAACGGTTTAAGTTCAGAATGTGTAGCTCGCAAACAGATTGGCGCTACGCTTTGCCCCGTAAAGCTGTTCATCGATAGGGCGATAGGTTTTATTAGTTAAGTTATTGAATTCGATACCAAAGCTGTTGCTCTGCTCTGTGGTCATCGTTAAACGCAGATTCAACGTCGCGTAACCATCCGCTTCATAGGATTCACTGTTTGGTTTACTGACATTTTTTGCGGATGTCGCACCTTGCATAAACAAGTCTGCTTCACGTTCAAAGGCATTCCAGTGGCTGGTATGTTTCAAACCCACTCGGCCGAACACGCTGGGCGTACCGCTTTGGTAGCTACGATAGTCTGCTGTAGTAATTTGGCGGCGCATTAACGTGGCCGTGGTATACGGGGTGAAGTTATTATCTTGGAAGCTTTTCTCGGCAAGCAACTCAATACCGTAGCTTTTAGCCTTATCCGCATTTCGATAATATAAATCTTTTTCACCAACGATGGATACCGCATCGATATAATCTTTTGAGCGACTGTAAAACAGCGTGGCATCTAGTAATAACTGGCTGGTATCGTAGCGAGCGCCCAATTCAAAGGTGGTCGATTTCTCAGGTTTCAAGTCAGCATAGCCAATTTTCGTACCGCCGCCCCCTGCTGTGGTCAAAAACATCTGACTCAGGGTTGGGTACACATAGCCTTGTGAGAGGTTCGTGCGCAAGACTAAATCATCACGGACCTGCCACACTAAGCTCATCGCACCCACAGTGTGATTGTCGGAGTTATCATTACGTTCCAGCGCAGCATTATCTTTAAATGACTTGTCCTGCTTGGCTTTTACATAATAGTGACGCGCACCAAAGTTGGCCGTCAGGTCTTTGCTTAATGGCACTGTGTGCTGGGCAAAAATAGAAGCTGTATCAATACTCGCGTCATCATAGCCTTGAACGCTGCTGACACCAGCAAGAAAGGGGTTTGCAGATGACACTGTTGTTAAAGTAATTTTTCTTGCTTTAAGCCGATCTTGCTCGTACTCTAACCCTACCACCGTGTTCTGCCCATCAATCAGCGATAACTCAGCTTGGGTATTTAGACCGTAAGTTATTTGTTCATCATCCGACAACGAATTAATATTACGAGTCAATAGAGGTACGCGAACAGTCACGTCGTTATCAAAAACACGATCAACCGTTTGCCGATACACATCAATTTTGAGTTTGTCTAAGGTTTCCGTCAGCTGATCACCCTGATAAAACAAACCCACTTTATTCAGCTCGCGCTTGGGTAAATCGGTTGAAAAACCATCCTGTTCCCAATACATCTGCGCAGCCACATCATAACGCTGTACTTTTGCAGCAATGTAATGCTTGCCTGTTTTATAGCCTAAATGCGCAGCGATATTGCTATCGTCAGTTGATGAAGGCTTTAAGCGACCTTTAGGTGTCGCACGATCATTCAATTCTGAGCGAGACACCCCTAAACGGTAATCAAAACCTGCTTGACTGCCAGATAACGCGGTGGAGGCGCGATAACCTTTAGTCGCTGAAAAGTAGCCCGCTTGGGTGCTGACCTCTAAAGGCTTATCAGCACCTTTTTTGGTAACGATGTTCACCACACCACCAATCGCACGACCTCCCGACACTACTGAAGACGAGCCACGCAGTACTTCAATACGCTCAATTGAAGCCGGATCAATCAACAATGGCTGTCCGTATTCGGTGTGATCGGTGAGCTTCTGTCCATCAATAAAAATAGCCACACGACGTGAGTTCTCGCCGCGAATAGAAATACGCTCAACGCCATCTTCAATAATCTGTACGCCCGGTATATTGCGCAAATAACTGGCCACCGATTGTCCAGCACTCTGGCTGATCGTATCGCTATCAATCACACTCACCGAGGCGGGATTCTTAAACACTTCAGTTTCTTGCGCCTGCCCAAGCACCGTGACTTGTTCAAATTGAATAACCTCACTATGAGCTGTACTCGCCGCAATCAATAAAGCATTACCCAACGCCAAGCTAACCCACAGTTTTGATGATTGAAAATGCATATATTCCCCGCGCGAAAAAGAAAAAACAAAACACAAAATGATCCTCGCCAGCAAATGAATATCATTACATGAAATTTATGACGGGCATGATACGCACACACTCTGCAAAGTTCCAAACAGCATCAAACTAAACATCGACTTTTATTGATATATGCCACGCTTACTTATGTGTGCGAAATAAAAAACATCGGGATTACCTGCGTATGCCGCACCGTGCAAGTGCCGTTCTTCCCTCAATGAGTCCATCCCGGACTCAATTCGGGCGCTACGCCATCCATGGCTCGCTTGCCACGTCACCCGCACGGTGCTCTTTGATCATTAGTAGGGTTTGCCAGTCTTCTAAAAACACAAGCCAGCAAAGTCAGAACCAGAACCAGACTTTATATTCAGCGCCAGTACTCAGATTCGGATTCGGATTCAGATATAGATACAAAACTCTCAGAAAAAATGAGTCCTATGCAAATAGTCCTTACAGTGCCTTTGGTCAACGAGTGCTTCGGGGTTGGTGTGACAAGCGCGCCATGGATGGCGCAGCGCCGGAGTTGAACCCCGGACGGGTTCATCGACGGACAAACACCAATTCCGAAGCACGGCATACTCCGTAAATCGAGCATTCATCTCTACATGCCGCACCATGCAATTACCGACGGATAATATAAGCCCAAAATCAGTAGCATTATCGCCAACAAAAAAAGATCACACCACAAAACGCAAAACGCCCCGCTGTTTAAGGCGAGGCGTAGTTGAGGTCTGCTTTTACAGCAGATAACACTTACATTGCAGCGCGGAAGATTGCCGCCACTTCCTTATCACTCAAGCGACGCGGATTGGTTAACGCACAGACATCTTGCTGCGCATGCTTAACCATTGTGTCAATGTCTTTATCCTGTACACCCAACTCAGTCAGGTTACTTGGGATACCCACATCAACCGACAGACAACGAATCGCCACTACAGCCATTTGTGCAGCCTCACGAACCGGCAGACCGTACACATTTTCGCCCAAGGCATCAGCAATATCAGCGTAACGCTCTTGCGCAGCCATTAAGTTTGCTTCACACACATGCGATAGCAACAGAGCATTACACACACCGTGTGGCAAGTTATACATACCACCGAGCTGATGCGACATGGCGTGCACATGGCCAAGGCTTGCATTATTAAACGCCATACCTGCCAAGTATTGCGCATAGGCCATGCGGTCACGCGCTTCCAGATCATCGCCACGCGCCACAGCCACCCGCAAATAGCGTGAAATTAAACGAATTGCTTGCAAAGCGCAGGCATCGGTAATCGGATTGGCCGCAGTCGACACATAAGCCTCTACCGCGTGTGTCAGTGCATCCATACCCGTTGCAGCGGTGAGCGAAGGCGGCATATTGATCATCAGCAACGGGTCATTAATTGCTAAATCGGGTGTTACTCGCCAATCCACAATCGCCATTTTCACGTGATTGGACGTATTGGTAATAATAGTGAAACGAGTGATTTCACTCGCGGTGCCAGCAGTCGTATTGATCGCAATATAAGGAGGGAGGCTACATTTTGATTGATCAACGCCTTCATAGTCAGCAATCACACCGCCATTAGAGACGACTAAACCAACACCTTTACAGCAGTCATGCGCACTGCCGCCACCGAGCGAGATCAGCATATCGCACTGACTGTTGTTGTATACCTCAACCCCCTGCTCGACATTTTTATCGGTTGGGTTAGGGATAGTCTCATCAAATACTGCGTAAGCAATATCGGCCTTATCTAAAAGATCTGTCACTTGCTGGGTATAACCGAGTTGTGTCATTCCTTTGTCAGTGACAATCAGCGGCTTCTTGCCGCCGAGTGATGCCACACGACCAGCTAACTCAGACAACACATTAGCACCGAATAACGATACAACCGGCATGAAGAAACTTGCATTTTTGCTCATATTCAACCCCTTTCAATGTGCCACAGCCATTGATCAACAACTGCAGGTTAACTTAACAGGGTTAAGCATAGCGTATTTGACTCACCGGTCACTTGATGCAACTCAATCAGTAAGCACTCTACAATACTCAGCGTTTTTAACACTGCCGCACTGCACGGACAGGTCACCTCACAGCAAAAGCAGCAATAGAAGTCATGAGCCGCTCACAAACTGTTACCCACAGCGCACCACGATGTAACACTTTCCGTGACCAGCGGTAACACATTGCACACAAAGCACGATCAGAATTCTAAACGAAACACACTATAAAATCGTAACTCATTGATTTTAATAAATTTAAAAAAGATGGCACGCGTCATGCTTTATATATTTGCACAACAACAATAAAAATCACTAAACATAGAATAAGAATAAGACGTACCGGCTCCAGCACAATAAAAACAATAGCATAGGAGACGCAGCTAACTGATTACTTTGCAGAGGATAGCGATTGTAGCAACACAGATGATCAGAGAATAATAAAACTGCAGTTTATGCAGCGCCCGATCAACTGAAGCAAGCAATCTCATCAGCATTCAAAGCAATCCGTTAACTCTTTAACCGCTTAATTTGAGCGACGCATAAAAAAGCAGGCAGATAACAACAACAAAAATGCCACAATAATAAAAAACCTATAAAAATATTTATGGGGGATGCATAAGCATCCCCCATAAACTTGTTAGCCAAACACCCTCCGCAAGACTCTTTCTATGCAGATAATGTCCAACACATTTGCACTGGATGCTTTTCTTCGTTCACCTCACCCGTTAGCAGTGATAGAATCGCGCACCATGATGTGCAATTCAGATAACAACTATTTTTTTCATTCTATAGCGAAAGCAGCACTGCACGCTTTACTGCGTCTTTTATTGCGGCATACGTTTATGGAGATTCCTTTTATCAGGAAACGCAAACAGGCCCAGCTATGCTGAAAAAACTTTTTAAACCTTTTCGCCTCTCACGCCAGCGTAAAGAACCCAAACCCATGCAGCCCAGTGTTCTCGACGCACATGAGCATCGCATCAATTGCGCACACTTTAGCCGAAACTCCGCCAATGTTGCCGTCCGCTTACAACAAGCAGGCTTTCAGGCTTACCTTGTTGGTGGCTGCGTACGTGACTCATTACTCGGGGTAACCCCAAAAGATTTCGACGTTGCAACCAGCGCTACGCCAGAACAAGTGCGTTATGAGTTTCGCAACTCACGCATCATTGGCCGCCGTTTTAAATTAGTGCATGTGCATTTTGGTCGTGAACTGATTGAAGTGGCGACGTTCCGCAGTAATCATACACAAGATGATGACATCGCTAACAACGATCAATCAGCCCACGATGCCAGTGGCCGCATTTTACGCGACAACGTCTACGGCAATATGGAGGATGATGCGGAGCGCCGCGATTTCACCATGAACGCGCTGTATTTTGATGTCAGCAATGAAAAAATTTACGATTACAGTACTGGTTTTGCAGATATTCAGCGCCGTTTAATTCGCTTAATTGGCGACCCAGAACAACGCTATCTTGAAGATCCAGTGCGCATGCTGCGTGCCATACGTTTCGCTGCCAAATTAGACTTCGACATTGAAGACGACACCGCAGAACCCATTCGTCGTCTAGCCCACTTGTTACGTGATATTCCTTCGGCACGTTTATACGAAGAAGTGCTTAAACTGTTCATGAGTGGCTACGCCGTTCGCACCTACGAATTATTGCGTGAATATGATTTATTTGGCGAACTGTTCCCTGGCACAGCTAAAGCACTTGCCAAACAACCTGAATATGTTGATCGCTTGCTGCGTAATGCCTTTAAAAATACGGATTACCGCATCAGCATTGATCGCCCAGTGACTCCAGCATTTTTATTTGCTGCTCTACTGTGGCCAGCACTGACTGCACGCGCCATCAATTTACAAAATGATGGCATGCATCCTTTGCCTGCTATGCAAGAAGCGGCACACCAAGTGTTACTCGAACAAGTTCAACGGATTGCTATTCCAAAACGCTTTAGCATGCCCACACGTGAAATCTGGGATATGCAAGAACGCCTGCCGCGTCGTGCAGGCAAGCGAGCCGATACGCTGTTAGCCAATCAACGCTTTCGCGCAGGTTATGACTTTTTATTGCTGCGTGAAAATTCAGGCGAGCAAACTCAAGGTCTCGGCGACTGGTGGACTGAGTACCAAGATGCCAGCGACAGTAAGCGCCGCGAAATGATTAGTAATCTATCCAATAAAAGTAGTACCCCACGTAAACGACGCCGCAAGCCACGCAATAAAAACCCAGCAGCGACAGCAGGCGAAGAGTAATGGAGCCGGTGTACATTGGCTTAGGTAGCAACTTAGCCACACCTGAACAACACATCAATACTGCGCTAAATACCTTAGCGCAGTTGCCGCAGACACGCCTCATCAGCCATTCAGCATATTACTCAAGCGCACCGCTTGGCCCTGCTGATCAACCACGCTACATGAATGCTGTTGCGCACTTAGAAACCACCTTAGCAGCCGATGAGTTACTCGATCATTTACAAGCGATTGAGCTGAGTCAGGGGCGAGAACGCAAAGCTGAACGCTGGGGTCCACGCACCCTAGATTTAGATATTTTATTGTTCGGGGAGCGTATAATCAGTAATGAGCGCTTGTGTGTACCGCATTATCATATGCACGCGCGCCCTTTTGTTTTACTGCCGTTAGCAGAGCTCTGCCCTGCCGACTTCCAGCTACCCGACGGTCGTTGGCTTGCAGATTTATTAAGCCACTGCCCTGTTGATCCAACACTGCAACGCTTGCATACTGCGCAGCTTGCTACCACTCCAGCGGTTGATCCAGATTGACATGATTGACTTACAACTAAGCCATCAGGACGATAACACCCCTGATGCGAGTATCATTCAAGGCACCAAAGAGGACGCATTGCATGTCTGATGTCACCTTGACAACATTAGTAGAACTCAAGCAGCGTGGCGAAAAAATCACCATGCTGACCTGCTATGACGCTACTTTTGCAGCGACTGCTTGTGCAGCCGGTGTGGAAATTTTATTGATTGGCGATTCCTTAGGTATGGTTCTGCAAGGTCATGACAGCACCTTACCGGTGACTGTTGCTGATATGGCTTACCACACCGCCGCAGTGAAACGCGGCAATAAAGGTGCGCTGATTCTTTGCGACTTACCTTTTATGAGCGCGGCCACCCTTGAGCAAACCTACCAAAGCTGTACCCAGCTGATGCAGGCAGGCGCGCATATGGTTAAATTGGAAGGCGGCGCTTGGCTCGCAGAGTCGGTGCGATTATTGGCTGAGCGAGGTATTCCAGCCTGTATTCACTTAGGCCTCACTCCACAATCAGTCAATGTCTTTGGCGGCTATAAAGTACAAGGGCGTGGCGAGCAACAAGCACAAAAAATGCTTGATGAAGCCATTGCTCTGGAACACGCTGGCGCAGCACTATTGCTCTTAGAATGTGTACCGAGCGAGCTGGCCGCGCGTATCAGTCGTGCAGTAAGCATTCCCGTGATAGGTATTGGTGCAGGCCCCAATACAGATGGCCAAGTTTTGGTGCTACACGATATGCTCGGCCTCTCCTTAAGTGGCCGTACGCCTAAATTTGTACGCAACTTTATGCAAGACCAGAGCAGTATTAGCGAGGCCATCAGCCTCTATGTCAGCTCAGTTAAAGACCAATCATTCCCAGCAGCAGAGCACGAGTTCCGCGCATGAACACTGTTAAAACCCTGCAACAATTACGTGCCGCAGTCAGTCGCGCACGCAGTGAAGGTAAACGTATTGCCTTTGTACCCACTATGGGTAATTTGCATGCTGGGCACATAGCACTGATTCAGCAAGCCACCGAGCGTGCTGACTTTGTGGTGGCCAGCATCTTCGTCAACCCATTGCAATTTGGCGAGAACGAAGACCTAGACAGCTACCCTCGCACTTTAGCGGCAGACCAAAGCAAATTGCTCGATGCCGGCTGCGATTTACTGTTTACCCCAGACGCACAAGAAATCTACCCACAAGGCATGGCGCAACAAAGCATCATTAGCGTGCCAGGTGTATCCACTGGCCTATGTGGTGGTAGCCGTCCAGGGCATTTTGATGGCGTAGCCACTATCGTCTGCAAGCTCTTCAATATGGTACAGCCCGATATTGCCCTATTTGGTGAGAAAGATTTTCAGCAACTGGCCGTAATCCGTAAAATGGTTGCAGACCTGAATATGCCGGTACAGATTTTTGGCGTCCCGATTGTTCGTGATCAAGATGGTCTCGCATTATCTTCAAGAAATGGGTATCTTAGCGCCCAACAACGTGCTGACGCGCCTGCTTTGCAACGCTGCTTGCAGGCTGTTAAAGCACATATAATAAATGGCCGCCGTGATTATGCAACGCTCTTTGAGCAGTTCAACACCGATCTACAAGCCGCGGGCTTTCGCCTTGACTATGTAGAATTGCGTGACGCGCTAAGCCTACAACCTGCTGATATGCATAGCACTCAGCTGGTCTTATTAGCCGCCGCCTATATCGGCAGCACACGCCTGATCGACAATCTGATCTTTGATTTGTAATAACGACAGACGTTGAGTACTCGATTTTAATCTACGAGTGCCGCGCCAAGTCGAAGAGGAAAACACCATGCAAACCATTATGCTCAAAGCAAAATTGCACAGAGCAATTACTACCCACGCCGTGATTGATTACGAAGGTTCATGCGCCATTGATGGCGACTGGCTGGATCTATCTGGAATTCGCGAATACGAGCAAATCCAGATTTATAACGTTAACAATGGCGAACGTTTCACCACTTATGCGATTCGTGGCGAAGCCGGCTCACAAATTATCTCAGTGAACGGCGCGGCCGCGCACAAAGCTAGTGTCGGTGATTTATTAATTATCTGCGCATACTGCAACTATGAAGAAAGCGAAGTTGCCACGCACAAGCCACGTTTACTTTACATCGGTAAAGATGGCTCACTGAGTCACAGCAGCAATGCGATTCCTGTGCAGCTGGGCTAAGCGCTCATAATTAGTTTTGGGTGGCATCACGCCACCCAAAACGTCCAGAATAAGTAGAGCGGTATCATGACCCATTACCAAAAACCTCTTGATGCCACTTTACATCCGGCGTGGCAACAACTGCTTAAGCAGCACAGTGCCATGCAAGATTTTCGCATGCAGGATGCTTTCTTAGCAGACCCGCAGCGCTTCCAGCGTTTTTCGCTAAACCATGATGGTTTATTACTGGATTTTTCAAAAAACCTACTGGACGACACCACCCTTGATTTACTGATGCAATTGGCTGAGCAAAGCCAGTTACAGCACGCCATTCAAGCTTTGTTTGATGGCGAGCCAGTCAATGCCTCGGAACAACGCCCGGCATTGCATACCGCACTGCGGCGTCCAATTGGCGACAGTTTAGTGGTGGAGGGTGAAGACTTAATTCCGCTGATTCATGGCGTGCTCAACAAAATGACCGAATTGGTCAATCGCATCCATAATGGTTTATGGCGCGGTTACACTGAAAAGCCCATCACCGACATCGTCAACATTGGTATTGGTGGCTCGTTCCTCGGCCCGCAACTGGTTTCTGAAGCGCTTCTACCTTTTGCGCAACAAGGCGTGCACTGTCACTTTTTAGCCAATATTGATGGCAGCGAGTTTCACGAACTGAGCAACAGTCTGAATGCCGCAACCACCTTATTTATTGTTTCAAGTAAATCGTTTAGCACATTAGAAACGTTAAAAAATGCCCAAGCAGCACGCAGTTGGTATTTAGCCCAAGGCGGTACTGAAGCCTGTGTCGATCGCCACTTTATTGCGGTCTCCAGCAATGTTGAAGCAGCGGTTGCCTTTGGTATTGCCCCTGAAAACATCTTACCCATTTGGGATTGGGTCGGCGGACGCTACTCGGTATGGTCGGCGATTGGCCTACCCATCGCCCTGTCGATTGGCATGTCCAACTTTAAAGAGTTATTGGCCGGCGCCTGGAGTATGGATCAGCACTTCCAAAACGCACCGTTCGCGGAGAACATGCCGGTTATCATGGCGATGCTGGGGATTTGGTACAGTGATTTTTGGCACGCACAAAGTCATGCCATTCTACCCTATGACCATTACCTGCGTAATTTCACCCAGCATTTACAACAGCTCGACATGGAGTCCAACGGTAAACATGTACGCCAAGATGGCTCACCTTTAACCTACCCCAGTGGCTCAGTGATTTGGGGCGGTGTGGGCTGCAATGGCCAACATGCCTACCACCAGTTATTGCACCAAGGAACGTTATTGGTACCTGCTGACTTTATCGTGCCAGTGGTCAGCCACAATCAAATTGCCGACCACCATCAGTGGCTGTATGCCAATTGCTTGTCGCAAAGCCAAGCCTTAATGCAAGGCAAAAGCCGAGCACAAGCCGCGCAAGAATTACGTGACAAAGGCCTCAATGAAAGTGAAGTCCAGCGCTTAGCGCCACACAAAGAGATCCCTGGCAATCGGCCAAGCAACACCTTAGTGGTGGAGCGTATTTGTCCGCATCGTCTCGGTGCGTTGATTGCGCTGTATGAACATAAAGTCTTTGTACAAAGCGTCATCTGGGGCACTAACGCCTTTGATCAATGGGGTGTCGAATTAGGTAAAGCACTCGGTGAAGATGTCTATCAACGTCTCACTGGACAAGCGCCAGCCGACACTACCGATGCGTCAACCCAAGGTTTAATTAACTTCTTTAGAAATCGCCACCGCGGCTAAGTTGTAACAGTCGGGCAAACACTAAAGATCTCTGTAAGACACTGATAAATAAAATAAAAATGGCTTTTATCAGTGTTCTGTAACCCTCAGCCAAAGGATGTACTGTATGCATGAAGTTGTCATTGTTGCCGCCACACGCACCGCCGTCGGTAGCTTTCAAGGTAGTTTAGCCAACATTCCCGCCCCCGAGTTAGGTGCCATTGTGGTTCGTAGCCTGCTGGCGCAAAGCGGCGTAGCTGCTGAGCAAATCGATGAAGTGATTCTCGGCCAAGTACTGACCGCGGGTAGCGGGCAAAATCCTGCACGGCAAACAGTAATCAAAGCCGGCTTGCCCTTTAGCACCCCTGCGTTCACCTTAAACAAAGTCTGTGGTTCAGGTTTAAAAGCACTGCACTTAGCCACACAAGCCATTCGCTGTGGCGATGCCGAGGTGATCATCGCCGGCGGCCAAGAAAATATGAGCTTGTCGCCTTACGTGATGCCTGGCGCACGCACCGGTCTGCGCATGGGACACGCTAAAGTGGTCGACACTATGATTGAAGACGGCCTGTGGGATGCATTCAATGATATCCATATGGGTATCACGGCAGAAAATCTTGCAGAAAAATACAATTTAACCCGCGAACAGCAAGATGCATTTTCTGCCGCATCTCAACAAAAAGCCACTGCAGCCATTGCCGCAGGTCGCTTTGCTGATGAAATCACCCCAGTGAGCATCCCTCAGCGCAAAGGTGATCCGGTTATTTTTGATACCGACGAGCAACCACGTGCCGGTACAACCGCTGAATCATTAGCTAAATTGCGTCCGGCTTTCAAAAAAGATGGCAGCGTCACTGCCGGTAACGCCTCCAGTCTGAACGATGGCGCTGCCGCCGTGATGCTGATGAGTGCCGAAAAAGCTCAAGCGCTTGGCCTACCTGTATTAGCACGCATTGTTGCGTACGCCAATGCCGGCGTGGATCCAAGCATTATGGGGATCGGCCCTGTCGCCGCAACGCAGAAATGTTTAAGTAAAGCAGGCTGGACCATTGCTGACCTTGACTTGATTGAAGCCAACGAAGCCTTTGCTGCGCAATCTTTAAGCGTCAATCAAGAGCTGGGTTGGGATACTGATAAAATTAACGTGAATGGCGGCGCAATTGCCATCGGTCACCCGATTGGTGCATCAGGCTGCCGTATTTTGGTCTCGCTGGTCCACGAAATGATCCGTCGCGATGCCAAAAAAGGCCTCGCCACGTTATGTATTGGTGGCGGTCAAGGCGTGGCATTAGCGATTGAACGCTAAACTGCGTTAAGCTGTCGTGGCGTCGACGCAGTCTAGTCTTGAGTCGACGCCACAACACAACAAAAGTCATCTTTCTGCACTGCTGTTATGTGATCAACCTATAACACCTGTCTACTGCTCTGCCGTATGTAGCATACCCTGTAGATACCGCTGATTTGAGGAGCCGCAGTGATGTCCAAAGGTTTAAAGCGCCTAGTCGTTACCCTATTGAGTGGCCTTGCTGTTTATAGCTGGCTCGGTTTTCTACTGGTGCCAAGCATCGCCTTGAAAGTCATCAATCAGCAATTAGGCATCTATGCCAACAGCCCCGCGCACCTGCATCGTTTGGAATTTAATCCATTCACCCTTGAGCTGTTTGCCTGGAACTTTCAAATAGGTGCAGCCGATGATCCGCAACTCAGCCTACAGCATCTGTATGGCAAACTTGCTTACGACAGCCTCTGGAGTAAAACCCTCCATCTACAGGATGTGCAACTCGTCGAGCCGAGCGGACAAATTATTTTTAACCCACAAGGTGAGCTCAATCTCAGTCAATTGTTCAAACTGCCTGAAGCATCTGCTGAACCGGACACACCTAAAAGCGCAGCTCTCGCGGTACTGATTGATCAACTGCAACTGCAGCAAGGCCGTCTGCGTTTTAATGATCAACGCCAACAAGAGCCTGTCGATGTCAGCATTGCTGATCTCAATATCACCTTAAATAATTTTGATACACGCCCTGATAGCAACAGCAATTTACAGCTGCGAGCGCAAGCCAGCGATGGTACACAACTGCAATGGCAAGGCGATCTCAGTATCAGCCCACTGGCCTCACAAGGCCATCTGCAACTGCAAAACGCAGAATTAAAGAGCTGGTGGCCATATGTACGTGAGTATTTTACTGCACAGATCAGTGATGGTCGTTTAAGCCTTGATACACACTACGAACTGCAGTTGACGCCCAGCTTACAAGTTAAAGCCAGCCAGCTTAGCGTACAGTTAGAGGCATTAGCGCTGGAGCAGCAAAACAAACCTGTAGTACGTTTAGAACAACTAAGCATCAGTGATACGCAGTTTGATCTGACTGCACAAGCACTGCAGATTGGTAAAGCCAGCAGTAGCAAGCTGATGGTCTGGACAGACATTGATAAAGCGGGGGTGAGTAACTGGGAAAAACTGCTGCCCAATACACCCGCAAAAAAATCGACCAGCAGCGCCCATCCTGCACCTGCCAAGCAAACTGATACAGAGAACAACGCACCTGCTAGCGCAGAAGAAAAACCCGCATGGCATATTGTGGTCAAACAAGCCGAGCTGCTCAAACAGCAGTTTCACCTTACTGACAACAGCCGTAGCGAACCGCTGGCATTGCAATTATCTAACTTTAATCTACACATCAAAGATTTCGACAGCCAAGCAAGCACACCTTTTAGTGCCGAACTGGATACGCAAGTGGGCGAGCAAGGGCAACTCAGCAGTCGCGCGCAAATCCTCTTGCAGCCATTAAAAGTCGATATGACTGTCAATAGCCATGATCTCGATTTACGCCCTGCACAAGCGTGGATTACGCCTTACGCGCATTTAGAGCTGCGCAGCGGTTTACTGAGTAGCGCCCTTAAACTACAGATCAGCGACTTAGACAATCTACAACTGAACGTGCAAGGTGATGCCGCCATCAATCAACTGCATCTTCGTGACAGCCTGCACCAACGGGATCTTTTAAAGTGGCAAACGGTTGATATCAGCGGTGTGCAATACGGTTTACAACAACAAAAGCTGTTTATTCAGAAGCTGGTACTGCAACAGCCGTATGTGCGCTTTATTATCAATGAGAACCTGACCACCAATATCAGTGAGCTGATCATCCCGCAACCGAATAAACCCGCGGCGACAGTAAAAACCGACAGTCCTGAATTCGCTCTGCATATTGGCGCAATTAACATCAAAGACGGTTCAGCTAACTTCGCTGACTTTAGCCTTACCCCAAACTTTGCTACGGCGATTCAGCAACTCAATGGGCAAATCGGCACACTAGATAACCAAGCCAAGAGTGTTGCTAAAGTGGACATTAAAGGCAATGTTGACCGTTATGCGCCCGTGACCATCAAAGGCAGCCTGATGCCGTTTGATCCACTCAAACAACTTGATATTGCCACCGCCTTTAAACATGTAGAACTGACCACGCTGACCCCTTATTCGGGCAAGTTTGCAGGTTATCGCATTCAAAAAGGCCGCTTAAATTTAAACCTGCACTACCAAATTAATGACGGCAAACTCAACGCGACCAACCAACTGCTGCTTGAACAACTGCAGCTCGGTGAGCGCGTCGACAGCCCTGATGCAGTCGACCTGCCGGTGCGTTTAGCGATTGCTTTGCTGAAGGACCGTAAAGGCCAAATTGCTATAGAGCTACCGATCCAAGGCGATCTCAATAACCCTGAGTTTAAAGTTGCACCGATTGTCTGGCAGACCTTACGTAATCTGGTGACTCGTGCAGTAGCGGCGCCGTTTAACTTCATTGCTGGCTTAGCCAACGGCAATGCCCAAGAGCTGAGTGAAGTGGTGTTTTCACCTGGCGATTTTATGCTCAGTACGCAAGCTGCAAAAAACCTCGATACGCTAGCATTGGCGTTAAAAGAGCGTCCGCAATTACGTTTAGAAGTTGAAGGTAGCAGCTGGGCTGAAGTAGACGGTCCTTTCCTCGCTGAAGCGCGTCTAAACACAGCCTATCAAAACGCTTGGTACAGTATTTTACAGCGTCGCGGCGGCAAAATTGAGTCAACGAAGGAGGCCCTAGACGTCCCGGAAAGTGCGCACGCAGCCTTGCTCGAAGGCATCTATCGTAGCCAGCTCAAACAGCAGCCTCCAGCAGAATGGGCTGATTTAGATAAGGCGCAGCGTGCACAGCAGATGCGTGACGCGGTACTCAACAGTTATGCACAGAGCTCTTTAGGTCTACGCCGTTTAGCGCAAGCGCGCGCCAATAGCATTAAAGTATATTTGATTGAACAGGCGCAACTTGACGCCGAACGGATCTACTTAATTGATGTCAGCAGCGCTAAAGCCAGCACCCAAGCCGGCGTGATTAGCACCCTACACTTAGGAAGTATGTGATGAAAAACTTAATCCGTATTGTTCTATGTCTGTTACTCAGTGTGACCAGCGCAAGCAGCTTAGCCAGTACTTTTCGCTGCGGCAGTCAATTGGTCAGTTTAGGCGATCGATCTTTTCAGGTCTTAAAGAAATGCGGTGAACCCATCGCACGCGAGACAATCGGCTACACAATTGGCGAATACAATCACCGTGAATTGCACATCCAAGAATGGGTCTATGGCCCAAATAATGGCATGTACCACTTTTTACGGTTTGAAGGTAATCGCTTGACCAACATTGAGAGCCAGCGTGATCAATAAAGGGCGTTATCTCGCCTGTGCACTACTGCTGGCGAGCGTGGCAGCCCCTGCGAGCGCCGCTTCAACATTCCGCTGTAATAGCGCGTTAGTCAGCCTGCATGCCAGCACCTATGAAGTGAGCAATAAGTGTGGCGCACCAACCGATCAAGCGCATCTGGGTTATAAGCAACTGATCAATGAGTATGGGCACAGCTACGAAGTGCACGTAGAAGAGTGGACCTATGGGCCGAAAGGCGGCATGTATTATTTCTTGCGCTTTGAGGGCGGCTATTTAGTCAAAATCTCTAGCCGGCGCTAAACATAGGCTATGCTGTAGGCGATTGAAGCCGTCAGGACCTCCGGATCACACCAAAACCTTACTTCGCTTAATCGGCACGATTTGCAAAGCGCCTTTAAAGGATTGCTGCCTTAAGCCCTTTTGCTTTTGTACGTTATGCATCAACAACGCTTGCAATGGGTCATCAGCGGCGAGTTGCTGAGCAAAAGCGCTGACACTCTGCGCCAAATGAATTTGCTTGGCGTCCTGAGCGATATCATTGGCCTGCTCTAGCAGGTATTCATGTAGCGCTAGCATCACGTGGCTATAGCCACCATTGACGGCGAAATTAAGCCCAGCACTGTCATAATCACCAAAGTAAATCAGGTTTTTACCGGCCAATACGCACGCTTCACATAAGGCTTTACAGCCTTTACTTTCGTCGCCATCGCCGCGGTAAATCACCAACGCATTTAAAGCCTGTTCGGGCAATGTATAACGCTGTGGATGCAAAGCAAAATACTGGTAAAACGCATCGCGATTTTCCACCACCACAAGGTCCGCAAACTGATTTAATTGCAAGGTTTGCCAGTCAACATCCATCACCCACTGGCTCGGTGCTTCGGTGACCCACTCTGGGAAATAGGCGCCGCAGTTGGCTTGCGCCATTAACACGCGTTTTTCCATTGGCGCCAAACCTGCACTTTTATATTCAGCGGCACCACTGTCACTTTGTGCAAAACGGTCTTGCTGACTGAAATCAACCTCTATCCCAGCCAAACCCAGCTCACTTAAAGTCTGCTCTATCGCCTGGATAACCTCGTGATCAAAGCTGACCACCTTAGCTGCAAACCAGCCGCTACTGGCCAACTCATGACGATCACACCAAGCCTGCAACTGCTGCATGCTCACGAGCTTAGCAGCGCGCTCGACCTGCTGCTCTTTTTGCAGCTGTGTTTTTACGCGCTGTAAAACCTTGCGTACACCCAGCGCTAAATCGACACTCATGCGCGCATGCCTTGACTCAATACCTGCAATTGCACATCAGCAATGATCTGCAGATCATTAAACGGCCCTGCTTTGTGCTGGGTATATTGCAAGTGAAAGGCTTGTTTCTCAGCAATAGATAACCCTTGGAACTCAGCAATCACTTGATACAGCCAGATTTCCGGATCCCAACTCAGCTCCGTACTCAGCAGATATTCAAGTGCGCTTTGCTGTTGCTGCTGATCCAAGACATATAAATAAAACGACACCACATCTTCATGCAAGGCTCGACGTTTAGCCAACACCATTGCCTCATCTTGTCGGGTGACCGGCTGAGCAATATCCAGCGCATCAGCATCCTGCTGCTGACGTGCAGGTAATTGTGCCAAGATCTGCTGCATATCTTGGCTATCACGCTGACGATCTAACGCAATCGAGACACTCGGCTGCAACGGCGCAGCTTGGTTGAGCAGATCAACCACCTGGCTACGCTGGGCATAATCTGCGGGTTGAAAGTTGGGTTTTTGCTGAAAGAACTGCAACATGCCACGCACCAACAGATTACGCGCTTGCTGCTGACGAAAACGCGCCATCAACTCATTCAGCCGGCTTTGCACTTCACGCAAACTACTAAAGTGCCCACTGACTTGGCCTTGCAATTGACGCACTAAGATGTGGCGTAAACCACCATTACTGCCGGCAAACGCAATCAACTCAGCAAAGTTGATCAGCTCTAAACCATCCAACCAACGCAGCACTTCGTTGTGCGCTTTTTCGTTCTCATCAATCTTTTCTTGCACAGTGTTAACAAAAGCAAAATCGTTGTTAAGACGATTCCATAAGCTGTCGATTCCCGTGGCGATACGGCTGTTGAGGTCATCCACTTCCTGAGTCAGTTGCGTCTGTAAATAAACGCTGCCTTGGTAATTGCCTTTTTGTTCAGCTTCGTTAATTTTGCCCACCAAGCGGCGGATATTCACCAGAAAATCAGCAATATCGGCATTGACCTTACGGCGCTGCTCATCGGCAATCAGATGCACAATCATCTCGCGCACTGGATCGCTGAGCTTCAGACCTGACTCTTCATCAGGCCGCCACAGAATATGCGCATCCAGCAACTGATTAATCGCCCGCGCACCCACTGCCACTTCATCCAGCGCCACGCCATAGTAGTTTTGCATCAGTACGTCACTGTGCTTGCCGAGCAGCTTTAAACGTTCAATACCTTGCTTGACCGCTTCACTGTGGTAATCGAGGGTACTCATGCGAGCAGGTCCTCTTGATTGGGCACGCGCTCCTCTTCAATCTGAATGTTTTCTTCTTCACGAATAAAGCGGGTTAGATCAATCAAATAATCAATTTTTCCCGTCACCAGATAATGATGGCGATCTTTATGGGGTTGATGCAGGTAGCCGTGACTGCGCAAACGCTCAAACACTTGCTTGAGCTGCCCTGCTACATCTTCACTCTGCGACTGGAAAAAACGCGTTTGCGCCAGCCCATGCAATTGTTCGCGCAGGCTTGGGTTATTTTCAATACGCGCAGCCATCTCATGGCGATTAAGAATATCGTTAGCGGTCAGTACATTTTCATGGCCTAGGGTTTCTTGCGCCAACTGCAACAGTTTGAGCATCGGGATCAAACTGTCGAGGGTGTCTTTAAACTGCTGCGACAGTTGCTCGCGCAGTGGCTGAGTTAATTCTCGCCAGGCCAAAAACCACACACTGCCTTCAGGGTTGCTGGCTAAACGGCGGTTGAGCGGGCGCAAATACTGATCAAAAGCGGCGCGCGTGTCTTCATTGTTTAACTGGCGAAATGCTTCGCTGTCAGTCACTTCACAAATAAATCCGCCCGCGAGTAACTGTTCCAATAAATAACTGTGCTGCATCATCATGGCGCAATCTCCTCACGGCGTTCTTGTAAGCGTTGCGCCAAGCGGCTGAGCTTTGGTTCAATCCGTTTAAGCTGGCTGTGTGCGCCTTTACGGTTGTCTTTTTCAATCAAATAGCGATGTTTAAACAAGGTCAACACATCGGATTCTGGGTTGGGGAATGCGCCAACAATAAAGATATTGTTGTTTTCACAGGCTTTGAACAGCTTCTCGACGTTGTGATAAGCCAAGGTGCCAATCTCATCAATCGGCCAGTGAATGGTCACTTGTGCCTTGCCGCGTAACAGTCGAGTAAAGGCCAGCAGATACTTACACAGAATCAAATAGGCCATGCCGTGACTGGACGACTCGAGCAGTTGGCGGTCATTACGGATGACTAAATCAGCGCCACCTTCATTCAGATGCAATTCGAGGCGCAGCAAGCTCTCAAAGGTAAACTGCTGGTCGCTGCGCAATAAGTCAGCCACCGCACTTAAGGCATCTAAATAAGCATCATTGGGTAAACGCTCAGCATCTTGCTCCCACGCCGCGTAGAGCTTGGCAAAGTCTTTCAGCGGCTTCCAAAAGCCCAACTCGTCGATAGTGGACTGGATCCGCACTTCTGATTTAGTAATGCCTTCAAGCACAAATTCTTCAGTGACTTCTTCGCTTAAACGACGGCTTTGCGCGCTGATACGGCGATTCAAATCACTGAACACAGTAAAGAAACCTTGCAGATCTGCGCCGTAGTTACGCCCTTGCGCCAACAAATTCAGTTGTTGATCTTGCAGAATTTGCAGCATGTCTTGATACGCAGCCAAGCAGGCTTGCGGGCTTGGGGTAAAGCCCAAGTGTTGCTGTTGGCTAGCCCACATATCGGTAAAGCTGACCGTCGCTTCTTTGAGCAGTTCGCGCTCAAACAGTTGTAGATTATTTTTAAGACGCAGATCCAACTGCTGCTTTTCTTGCAGAGCTCGGCGCGCGCGCTCAATCCGTTCAGCACAATCGCCGGTTCGGCTGTCCGTCTCGGGTTCAAGCGGCTCGTGTGGCATTGGAAACTGTTCCAGCTGCTTCAATAACGGCAATACTTGATCGCGTAACTGACGCTGCTGATCCAATTGCTGCTCACAACCTTTAATCACTAACAAAGCATTTTTTTGCTGATCTAAAAACTGTTGTTTGTGCGCAGCTAACTGCTCGGCCAAATCAATTTTCTGCTGTTTGAGCAGATGTTCTTGCCCCAATAAATCAGGTTTACGCAACTGCCAGTCAACCCGCATAAAGTTGCGGTAATCATCCAACTCATCACGGCGCTGCTCAGTCTCAGTGACTTGCTGGCGAATAGCTTTTAGGCGCTGCTCAATGTCTTTAAGTTTTTCTGGGTCAATGCCCTGCTCGCGCAGCTCGCGCTCCAAAGCAATTTGCAACTCATGCACTTGCTGCTCGGTTTCGCGGCGCTTGGCGGTGATATTTTTTGTATGCTGCTCAATTTGATCGAGCAATACTTGCACAGCTTGCTGCCAGTCGGCTTGATACTCTAAGAGCATTTCATGGAACGCACTATCACGCTCGTGCAGGGCATTTTTTTGTTGGCTTTTTAACGCGTCCAATTGCTTAGTCAGCTGTTGCTGCTGCTCTTGCAGAGCCTGTTTGCGCTGCTGCTGTACTTGCTGATAACGCTCAATTAAACGCTGGCGTGCCTCACGGGCAAAACGCAGATCATTATTGTAACGCTCACGGGTTTGCCGCGCTTTATGCAACAGATCGTTTTGCAGTTCAGCATTGGCATTCAGGGTTTTCTGTACTTCTTCTAAGCCAGCTAATTGCTGCTCAATGCTGCGCACCTGAGCGAGTGCTTGCTCGATCGCGGCTAATAAAGCTTGATCATCTTGCGCGTAACCCGGCAGATCAATCACGGCTAAATCTAAACGAATGTTAAACAGCTGCTGCTCAAGGGTGTGCGCTGGATTAGCGTCACTGGCTGCCGCTGCAGTCAGGTTTGGCGCAAGATCCGTGCGCTCAAGTAAATCTTCACGAATGACTTTACCAACACTGTGCTGCCAGCCCGGTAATTGCTGCTGTAAAAAATGGCGCAAACTACCCGGTGTCGGTGCTTGTTGCAGCTTGAGTTGTTGATAACGCTGTTCGGCACTGCGCAGAGTTTTACGCTGGGCTTTAATCTCTTCGAGATGTTGATCTTGCTGGGTTTTGCAGCGTTCATACTCTTCGCGCAGGCGTTCAACAGCATCGCTTTGGTTGGACAGTTGCAGCTGTACATCGTCAACTCGCGCTTGTTCTGCGTCTAGATCCTGCTGTTCTTCAGCGGTCAGCAAGCCAACGGCTAAACGTGCTTTGACCTCAGCTTGCTGCTCAATAATGGCGGTGTGCTTATTTTGAAACTCATCGTGTAATAGCTGACGTTGCTGCTGGTGCTCTTGTTCCAGTAGACGTTGCTGTTGCGCCTGCTGCGCCCGCAGTTCTTGTTCGTCATTACGGATTTTTTGCTGCTGATGACTGATTTTTTCGACAAACTCATTGAGCTGCTCAGAAAGCTCCAGCTTGCGAGACTCAAAGCGCTGTCTGGAGCCGCCTTCGGCTTCACGTAACAGTTGTAAGTGAGTCGCCAGTTCATCACGTTTAGCGCGCCACTCTGGCAGCTGATTGACGGATTGCTCAAGGCCTTGCATGTCCGCCTGAATAAATGTCTCATGGCGCAATTCAATGTCATTGAGGTCGACTTCGACCTGAGCAAGATCACTGCTGACTTGGCTGTGCTGGCTGTTTAATGTGTGGCGCTGATTCTCATACTGCTCTTCTTGCAAGGCCAGATCACGCTTGGATTTTTTAATCTCAGCATCTTGATCAGCGCAGTGACGCTCAAGCTGGTTGGCATCTTTTAACAACAAGGGTTGCAACTGCCAAAGGGTTTGCTCGGTGGCATTGAGGCTATCAACTTGTTTACTTAAGCCGACGATGTCATTTTTTAAGCCACTGAGACGCCGTGATTGGCGCACTTGCTGTACCCATTCGCGCACTTGCGCACCTTTAATACGCGTGGTTGGCAGCGCCACACCCTCATCCTCGAAAATCGCTGCGAGCATGGTTTTCAGGGTGTCCATTTTGCCTTCTTTGGCATGCACGGCTGACACCAGCTTTTCGATATGGCGCAGGCGGTGCGGGCTTTCGGCGAGGCTATAGCGCAAGGCGGTTTGTCTTAAGCGCGTCGATTCTGCACGCGGCAAGCTGCCGGTCAGTAAGCTGAAGTCATTTTGGATGATGCTGCGGTATTCGCTGATGGTGTCGATGCGGTGCGAGCTATCAATGCCGCGCTGGCGTAAACCTGCGGTGAACTCTTGGTAGCTGTAGGCTTGCAGTTTGTCTTGCGCATCACTGTTTAGATACAACTCTGGGCTGTAAGCGGCATTGATAAAGCGGTAGCTGACGCCATCATCTTTTTTGCGCGTAATGGCCACATGGCACACCGTGCCGGCTTCGCGACGGTATTCGTAAATCAAATAGGCGTTGCTGTGTGGCAAGTAGTATTGGTCGAATTTCTTACGGGTTTTCGGCACGACGTTGTTGGGCCGTTCGCCATAAAATACCGGAATCAGGCGCTGGAGTGTGGTTTTCCCTGATGCGTTGGTTCCGCAGATGTTGGTGTGGCCATCGAGCGCGAGTTCAACAATACCGTCGAGATGACCATGGATCATGATGATGCGTAGCAAGTGGGACATAGGGATGCCATTAACTCCGTTTTAAGTCAGCAGTGCTGTGCTGCACCCAAGTGTTTAGGCGGCTAAGAGTACAATAATTTTGCACCTTCGAAAACGTTAGGTGAGCGCTGAGGGATAAAAGCAAATCAGATGTGCGCATGTCGTACCTCGCTCATGTCGCTTTTCCCTCAACGGGTCATCCTGACCCCATTCGGGCGCTCACCATCCGTGGCTCGCTCGTCGCGACACAAGCAAGGTACTCATTGATCAGTGATGTTGTCTGCAAGTGCTGAGCTCGGCTCTTTAAAAAAACTCTGGATAGCTCAAGATCTTCACAGCTAACTGGAACTGCAATAGTGCTCACAACGCAAACGATCAACGAGTGCTTCGGGGTCAGTGTGCTGAGCGAGCCGGGGATGGCGAGCGCCGGAGTTGAGCCTAGGATGGGTTCATCGACGGATTAACACCTGCCCCGAAGTACGGTGTGCACAGGTTTATCGTTTTTAGCACAGCACAGTAGCAAGGACGATAGGTGCATGCCGCACCTTGTGAGTATCGCTGTTCCCTCAACGGGTCATCCTGACCCGATTCGGGGCTACGTCATCCATGACTCCGCTAGTCGCGACACTCACAAGGTACTCATTGATCAATGATGTTGTTGGCGGATTTGGCGTATGACGCTTTTAAAGCCATCATTTTGCATAAATCTATGCAGTTCTATTGGTCTGTAACACGTGTAAACCTGTATAGATGATTGAAACTGCAATAGTGCTAGCACTGCAAATGGTTAACGAGTACTTCGGGGTGGGTGTGCTAAGCGAGCCAAGGATGGCGAGCGCCGGAGTTGAACCCGGGATGGGTTCATCGACGGATAAACACCTGCCCCGAAGTACGACATGCACCGCACCAGCCAGCCAGCCAAACGATGCAAGCACAGACTTAACGCTTGATGGTTTTCAGCAAATCTTCAGGACTGATATGACCAACGATACCCGCGTTAAATTCTGCGCTACCCAACTGCGGCATATTAAGAATATGGCCTTTCATCTTACCAATGATGTGCATCTCACACGGCTTGCAATCAAACTTCAAAGTGAGCACTTCATCACCATGGATCAACTGCATATCGCTGACTTTGGTATGCACTCCAGTAACACCTTTGGCTTGCTTTGGACACAAATTAAACGAGAAACGTAAACAGTGCTTAGTGATCATCACTGGCACATCACCGGCTTCTTCGTGGGCTTCATACGCTGCATCAATCAGCTGTACACCATAGCGATGGTAAAACGCGCGAGCTTTTTCATTGTAAACATTCGCCAAGAAGGTCAAGTGCGACTCTGGATACACCGGCGCCGGATCACTCACCGGTTTACGAGACCCTTTTGGATGGACCGCTACGCGAGCAACCGTCAGCGCTGCAATCGCATCACGGCGCAGCGTTTTCAACTGAGAGTTCGGCACAAACCACGCTTGCTCAGCCTGCACATTAATGTTCTGCGCATGATAAATCGTCGTACCCAGTTTACTCAGGGTATCTTTGATTTGCGCAATCGCTTGCTTACCATCATCAGCGACAGTGAACGGGCCAAGTTGCTGCACGCTCACACTCACCCCCTCATCACTGGTCGCGGTCAAAGTCAGTTGTTGCTCATCCAACCGCACCTGCCAATCCACCAACACTCGACGCTCAGAAGATTTCTTTTGCAGCGCTTGCTGCCAGTTATGATCCATATTGCGGTTCAATTGATACGGTGGGCGCAGCTCTTTTAACTCGGCACGCATATCATTGGGCACCACACGGTACTGACGAATCATCTGGCCGTCTTGCTCATACTCGCACACTTGCTGCACGGTATTGGCACGAAAGCCAATCACTTCACGCTTGTATAAAACGTTTAAACCGTCACCATTGGCCAAAGGCTCAGTGGTTTGTACACTGATATCATTTTTACCAATGCCTAAGATCTCGCCCACCGGCAAGCCGATAAATTTTGGCGAATCAAACGCACCGATATCAATTTTACGGTCGCTGACAAAATAATCGGTGCTGCCACGGTGAAAGGTTTTATCCGGATCAGGCGCAAAAAAGTGCTCGGTAAAACCACTGGAGGAACGGGCTAGTTCAGGACGTTCAAGCAAGATCTCATCCAATTGCTGACGATAATACGCAGTGATGTTTTTCACATAACTCATATCTTTGTAGCGCCCTTCAATCTTAAAGGAACGCACACCAGCATCGACTAAATCGCGTAAATTGGCGCTTTGATTATTGTCTTTCATCGACAATAAGTGCTTGTCATAAGCCACCACGCGGCCTTGATCGTCTTTCAAGGTATAGGGTAAACGGCAAGCTTGCGAGCAATCACCACGGTTAGCGCTGCGTCCAGTTTGTGCGTGAGAAATATTGCACTGACCAGAAAAAGCCACACACAGCGCGCCATGAATAAAGAACTCAATCGCAGAATCCACACTTTGACTGATTTTACGGATTTCTTGCAGGTTCAGCTCACGGGCTAACACCAACTGTGAAAAGCCGACTTGCGAAAGAAACTTGGCTTTCTCAAGGGTGCGAATATCCGTCTGCGTACTGGCATGCAGTTCAATCGGTGGCAGATCCATTTCCATCACGCCTAGATCTTGCACAATCACTGCATCTACACCGGCTTCATACAACTGACAAATAAGCTGTTGTGCCGGTTCTAGCTCGTTATCATGCAAAATGGTATTGATGGTGACAAACACCTTGGCATGAAACACATGAGCAAACTCCACTAACTCAGCAATATCACTCAGGCTGTTACTGGCATTATGCCGTGCGCCAAAGCTTGGCCCACCGATATACACCGCGTCAGCGCCGTGCAAAATGGCCTCTTTGGCAATCATGGCATCGCGCGCAGGGCTGAGTAGTTCAAGGTGATACTGAGCTAAGGACATAGTTTTAAGAATTCATAAATATAAAAGACAGGGCGATGCGCGGCGCGATTAAACAATCGAGACCAAGCAATAAATTTGATGCGCGCAGTTTATCACAAGGCAGCACCTGACTGGCAGACCATCAGTCGACCACAGAGAATTGCACTGAACCGGTTTGCCCGGCCTCATCGAGCACACTGAGTTGATAAAGCCCTGGTTGGCTAAAAATATGATCAAAACCCTCTCCATCCTGAGTACTTAACAATGGTCGACCATTGAGATACCACCACTGTTTTGCACTGCCGCCCAAGCTAGAGAAACGTACGTTCAAGTCACTGCTTTGTGGGCCCGCACGCTGCAAACGGTCGCCTTGACTGACACCAACAATTTGGATGGGCTCGCTATGCAGCGCTACAGGTGGAGGGCAAGTTGGGTCAATCGGTGCTAAACGCGTACGTCGTTGCTCCGCCAACGGCAACCAAGGTTCTAACGCGGCCGGCCACAAAGCAATGCGCTGCGCGTGTGCGCCTGGGCAGTCTTTGGCTACACGCAAACCGCGCGCATTGAGCCAAATTAACGATTGCAATTCACTGCTAAACGGCTCCCCCATGCTTAAAGTTGGTGGAATGGTGCCATTCAACGTCCAAGCAAAACGCAGCCGCCGGCAATTGTCATCGCTGCGCGGTAGCACTTGCCCGAGCGGCCAACAAATTGCCGCGACGCCCACGCTAGCAGGCTGAGGATCAGCCACGACCCGCTTACCACTCTGGCGATCACGATGATTCAGCACATCATGCACTTGCAACAGCAATGGCGTGGCCGAAGCCAAACCAAACTGCCCAGGCACCGGTGTGCCATCGGGACGACCAATCCATACCCCAATTAAATAGCGCGAACTGACACCCACCGCCCACGCATCACGAAAGCCATAGCTGGTGCCGGTTTTCCAAGCCAAAGGCGCACGCTCGACCAACTGCGCACGCGGATCCAGATCTGGCCTGCGCTGTCCGGATAAAATGCGCCGCACTATCCAAGCCGCTCCAGCTGACATCAGTGGCTTTTCTTGCAATCTTTGCTGCGGCTGAAAACGCAACTGCGCCACCTTGCCCTGCCGTGCAAAAGCGCTAAAGCCGCTGACTACATCCTCTAAACGCGTACCCACACCACCCAAGATCATAGCCAAGTTTGGCTGCGCACCTCTAGGTAACAATAGCGGAACGCCAGAATTACGCAGTTCCCCGGCAAAACGTTTTGGACCGTACACTTCCAGCAACTGCACCACCGGCAAATTCAGCGAGCGTGATAACGCCTGACTGGCTGCCACCGGACCACTGAAGCCTTGTGAGAAATTACCAGGACGATAATCACCCGCATGACGCGGTACATCTTGCAGTAAAGACTCAGAATGAATTAAACCTTCATCCAGCGCCAGCCCGTATAAAAAAGGTTTCAGCGTCGAACCCGGCGAGCGCACCGCTTGCACCATATCAACATGACCAAAACGCTGGGTATCTTGAATATCCAACGAACCTAAATACGCCTGCACGGCCATGCTGTCATGCTCAACCACAATAATTGCTGCCGAAGTGCGCTCTGGTAAACGCGCACGCCAACCAAGCAGCAGATCTTCCAAACGGCGCTGCAAGCTGGCATCGATAGTGGTTGCAATCACCGCAGGACTCTTGGCGTGATTTAAACGTCGCGCCAGCAACGGTGCTAACGCAGGCTCATGACGCGGCGCTAACCAAACAGGCTCTTGCAAGGCATCATTAATTGCCGCTTGCGGCCACACAGTAAAGTGGCCTAAACGCTGCAAGATTTTATCGCGCGCGGCCTGCGCACGCTGCGGATGCCGATCAGGACGTAAACGACTCGGCGCTTGTGGTAATACCGCTAATAACGCCGCTTCCGCTCGACTTAAGCGCTTTGGCGACTTCCCTAAGTACGCCCAGCTCGCTGCAGCAACACCCTCGAGAGTGCCGCCAAACGGTGCGCGATTGAGATATAAGGTGAGAATTTCGTCTTTAGATAAATGCCACTCCAACTGCACAGTACGCCAGACTTGGCGCAACTTTCCGCGCAGCGTTCGAGGATGCGGATCAAGCAAACGCGCCACTTGCATCGACAAAGTACTGCCGCCTGAGACGATCTGCCCATCACGCAGGTTTTGCCAAGCCGCACGCGCAATCGATAATGGATTAACCCCCGGATGCTGATAAAACCAACGGTCTTCGTAGCCCAGCAACGCTTCAATATAATAGGGTGAGACTTGATCAATCCGTATGGGGTAACGCCACACGCCATTATGGTCAGCAAAGCGCCACAACGGCGTACCATCCTGCGCCAACACCACCCGCGCCATATCATCTTTGGGTAAAGGTAAAGGATCAAGCAGATCGGCCAGCCACAGTAACCCACAACAAAGCAGCAAGCCCAAGCCAGCCCAGCGCAACCAGCGCCTATGACGCCCCAAACTGACTCGCACCAGCAATGCCTCCTAAGTCACTAAAGCTAAAGAAAATAGTCAATCTCTCTTTGCAGGCGAGACGCACATCTATGGCAACTGTAAACCCATAATGTTGTCCGTTAGACCGCATCGAGAATAAACTCTCTCCTACAGTCAATTGCCACGCCATTCTCTAGCGCATCACAAAAACGAATTTTACGCGAAATCAGCAAGCAACACGAATAGTCAACGAGTGCTTCGCGGTGCTTGTGACGAGCGGAGCCATGGATGGCGTAGCGCCCAAATTGAATCAGGATGAGTCATTGAGGGAAAAACAGACAGCGCGAAGTACGGCAGCCGCAAATCCACAACACAATCATGCGGACGAGCTCTATACAGAATCTGCATTCAACACCGATGATCAAATCAGAGTACGCCAAGCGCGCAATCGACACTAGCCCTCAAGCAACGCACTAAACTCAGCCAACTCACGCATCTGCGCCAGTTTATAGCGCAAAGTGCGCGGACTAATACCTAAGCGTTGCGCGGTACGCTCACGACGACCTTGCTCAGCCTGCAAGGCTTGGGCAATCAAGCGAAATTCATGACGACGTACATCCTCTTCCAGTTCAGCACCGACCGACTGCATTGCTTCGTTATCACCAGTAGACCAGCCAAGCGAATCCCCGCCAGCCAACCGAGCATTGAGCCGTTCATTCACCGCTGCAATCGATGCTTCAGTAGAGTCCACTGCCCGCACATGCGCCACAGACTCAGCCAATACAGCCTCATCATCCGCCATAACAGCCGCAGATGGCGCGGAACGTCCCAATAACGCAAAACCATACAACCCTAAATCACCTGCCGACAACAACCCACCTGCCTGCAAAATCAGCGCCCGTTGCACCACGTTATCCAGCTCGCGCACATTGCCCGGCCAAGCATAGTCGAGCAACGCTCGCTGTGCACATTCAGAAAAACGCACACCCTTCCGCCCCTGTTTAGCCGTATGCACCGCTAGCAAACGATTGGCCAACGGCACAATATCCGCCACTCGGTCACGCAACGGCAGCCACGCTAAAGGAAACACCGCAATGCGATAAAACAAATCTTCACGAAACTCACCCGCGGCAACCGCTTGCGGCAAATCACGGTTACTGGTGGCAATCACCCGCACATCTAAAGGAATCAGTTGACGGCCACCCACCCGCTCCACCTCGCGCTCCTGCAACACACGCAGCAACTTCGCTTGCAGAGCCAATGGAATTTCAGAGATTTCATCCAGCAATAAAGTGCCACCATGGGCCTGCTCAAACTTACCGGCACGCGCAGTCACCGCACCCGTAAAAGCACCTTTCTCATGACCAAATAAAGTCGCTTCCAACATATTCTCAGGAATCGCTGCGCAATTAATCGCCACAAACGGTTTTTGACTTCTTGGCGACTGCTGATGCAGATAACGCGCCAGCACTTCCTTACCCGTGCCCGATTCACCCGTCAGCAATACGGTGGAATCACTTTGTGCCACCCGTGTCGCCAGCGCTAATAATTGCTGGCTTGAGGCATCTTCAGCAATCGGTTGATCATCATCTGCGATCAGACCCACAGCATAACGTTGCAGCACTTGCTGCAACGCCTTAGGCGTAAATGGCTTCAATAAATAATCCACTGCACCTTCACGCATGGCTTGCACTGCGCCGCGCACATCACCGTAAGCCGTCATCAGCACCACCGGCATACCCGGCACCCGCGCACTCACTTCGCGCAGCAAGTCCTGGCCATCCATACCCGGCATATTGATGTCACTGAGCATCAAACTAAATACCTGTTGCTGGAGTGCACCTAAGGCTTGCTCGGCATCTGGCACAGCCACACAGTCGTAGCCACTGAGTGCCAAGGTATCTTCTAAAGCCTCACGCAGCGCGCGATCATCCTCAACCAATAGAATTCGTACCGTCATAGATCACCTCTAGCCACAACAGGGCGAGCCCTTGCTTCAGACACAACCGCGCTCACAGAAAAATCAGCCAACAGCGGCAACTCCACCAATGCAGAGGTACCACGACCCCGTTTCGAGCGTAGAACAAAACGCCCCTGATGCGCCTGCACCACTGCACGCACCACCATTAAACCCAGACCGGTACCGCTGCTTTTGCGGGTAAAGAACGATTCTTGCACGCGCTCTAGTAGCGCTGCGTCCATACCCTCACCATTATCCGTCACCACGATCCGTAATCTATTTTCACGCAAATACGCATGCACTTTAATCGCCACTGGATGCGCTGCAGATTGTGTGCTGTTATGCACCAAGTTAAGCAAAGCGCCGAGCAATACATCCTGATTGCACAGCAAACCAACTTGGCGCGCGGCTAACACATCACACTGCCAACGTAACTGATGCTCACGCACGTGCGGCTCAGCCGTCTCTTGCAGCGCGTGCCAGAGTTGCGCAACACTGCTGCGCTGCTCACGCGGTAAAGGGCCGCGAGCAAATAACAACATATCGCGCACTTGCCGCTCCAACTCATGCAGACGTTCTTGCAAACGCCCAGCAAAACGCTGTTGCAGTTCTGGATTTAAAGCATTGTCGGTCAGATGACTGGCGTACAACATTGCCGCCGACAAAGGCGTACGAATCTGATGCGCCAAAGCCGCGGTCATTTTCCCCAATGCGGACAGACGCTCATGCTGCGCCAGCTCAGCCTGTAAGCGTCGCGTGTCGGTCATATCCGTTAACATGATCAGCTGCCCCGGTTCATTGGGCAGCGCTTGCAAGGCAATCGAAACACGCCGCCCACTCTGCAAAGACACCTCATGACCATCGTCTGCGCGCGGCACAAAACATTGCCCAATCACCTCACGCCACAGTGCACCGACTAAAGGCACGTCCAGCAACGCTAACGCCGCCGGATTGGCTTCTTTAATCAAGCCCTGACCATCAACAATCACCACCGCACCGGGCAAAACATCTAAAATCTGCTGCAAACGCTGAGCTAAACGTTCTTTTTCTGCGAGTTCTTGCAAGCGTTGCTCGCTCACCTGGGCCAATTCATCTTGCACTTGCGCATAACGGGCCTGCATCGATTGCAAAGAGCCTGCAAACTGCTCACTCAATCGAGTAAACTGTGCCAGCTGTATTTGCAATTCGGCAACCGCCGGCGCAGCATCAACAACAGGGCTTAATGGACTCTGCAAGGTAGTTAGCGAAGCAGTCATGGCAGGCACTCAACTTAAAACGTCAAAAATCAGTCATATCAACTGTACTAAGACCCCTTCTGCAAAAAGCATGCCGCCCTTCAAACTCGCAGGTATTCACCCACCTTTCATCAACTTGACTGAACAAAAGACCGCACAATGGCAGAGATTGATCACGCACACGTAAATTGGGACGAACAAGGCCAACCCCTGTCGAGTCAGTTTGCTGACATCTACTTTTCCCGTGCCTCAGGTCTGGCTGAATCAGAATATGTATTTATTCAGCACAATCAACTCGCAGAACGCTTCGCTGCATTAAAAGACGGCGACACCTTTGTCATTGGTGAAACCGGTTTTGGCACGGGTTTAAACTTCCTTTGTGCGTGGCAGTGCTTTTTAGAGCATGCCGCAACGGGTGCTCGCCTACAGTTTATTAGCGTTGAAAAGTATCCCTTACAGAGCAGTGATCTTGCTCAAGCTCTAGCGCTCTGGCCACAGCTTCACGGGTTGAGCGAGCAGCTACTGCAACAATACGTGGCCATCCATAGTGGTTTTCAATCGATGCAACTGGCTGCTGGCCGTATCACACTCAGCTTACTGATTGGTGATGCCCTAGAGATGCTGCAACAGCTGGATGGCAAAATAAATGCTTGGTTTCTTGACGGCTTTGCCCCTGCAAAAAATCCCGACATGTGGAATGAACAGGTTTTTGCACAACTGGCACGGCTCGCCACAGAAAGTACGACAATCGCCACCTTTACCAGCGCAGGCTTTGTTCGCCGAGGCTTGCTTGCAGAGGGCTTCGCCGTTAAACGCGTCCCCGGCTTTGCGCATAAACGAGAAATGCTCGCAGGTCAGTTTCAGCCAACCGCCGACAGCCTGAACGCCAGAACAATCTCCGCGCCGTGGTTTGCCAGACCCGAACAACTCAACTTAGCACCCACGCAACGTCATGCCATTGTTATCGGCGCAGGTCTAGCGGGTTGCGCCAGCGCCGCCAGCCTTGCTGCCCGAGGCTGGCGCGTAACGTTAATTGAACAACACGCAAGAATTGCCCAAGAAGCCTCAGGTAACGCACAAGGCATTTTATATTTAAAACTATCGGCACATGAAACCTCATTATCGCGTTTCATTCTCTCAGGCTTTGGCTACACCCGCCGCTTACTCGAAGCGCATCGTGCAAAGCAAGCAACCAATAACTCAACAGACCAAACAACACTGCACAAAGATGATTGGGATATTTGCGGCATTTTACAGCTGGGCTTTAACGATAAAGAACAAAAGCGCCTCGACGCTCTCTGTGCTCACTTCCCTAAATCATTATTGCATTCGGTGACTGCTCAACAAGCCAGTCAACGGGCTGGAGTAGAACTGGATAAAGGCGGTGTATTTTACCCCGAGAGCGGCTGGGTCAACCCTCCTGCGCTGTGCGCTGTGCTCAGCCAGCACCCCTTAATCACCCTAAAAAGCACACAACACGCAGTGACTCTGCGTCAAGAAGATGATCAGTGGCGCGTACACACAGCGCAAAACCTCATCGCAGAAGCACCGGTGGTCATTCTGTGCAATGCCGCCAATGTCGCACAATTCAGTCAAAGCCAACACTTACCGCTCAGTCGTGTACGTGGACAAACCACCCAGCTGCCAAGCACAACACGCAGTCAAGCGATACATTGCGTGATCTGCGCCAAGGGTTATATTTCCCCGGCACGGCACAACGCCCACACTATTGGCGCCAGTTTTAACTTTGGCGAGGACAGTCAGGACGCAACGCTGGCCGAACACCGCAGTAACCTAGACTTACTCAAGGCCTTAGCGCCTTCGTTTAAGTTGTATTTTGAAACAGACTCAATTGATATTACCCGCCTCAAAGGCCATGCTGCTTTTCGTTGCACCAGCATCGACTACCTACCCTTAGTCGGCCCCGTCGCTCAGCATGAGGCCTTTATGCAAACCTATGCAGACCTTAAAAAAGACGCCCGTTTACCACTCAAGCAAACGTGCCCATGGCATCGCGGTTTATATATCAATAGCGCACATGGTTCACGCGGTTTAATCAGCGCACCACTGGCCGCCGAACTGCTCACTGCATGGATTTGCGCTGAGCCATTACCCTTACCGCTGGAGCTTGCACAACAATGTCATCCAAACAGATTTGCCGTGCGCACCTTGATCCGCAATCGACCTGAATAAAACAAAGCAAACCACAGCACAACGCACAGAATCATGGTTTTCTGCTAGAATTGCTGCTTCTATTGTTTACTTCTGCGTGATTTACGCTTAGAGGATCGCATGACCGTTTCTATTAAGACCCCTGACGACATCGCTAAAATGCGCATCGCAGGCCGCTTGGCTGCTGAAGTGCTGGAGATGATTGAAGAACACGTTCAAGTGGGTGTAACCACTGACGAACTCAACACCTTGTGCCATGACTATATTGTTAATGTACAAGAAGCCATTCCAGCACCACTGAATTACCACGGCTTTCCCAAGTCGATCTGCACCTCAATCAATCATGTGGTGTGCCATGGCATTCCCAATGACAAACCGCTGAAAGATGGCGATATTCTCAATATTGATATCACCGTGATTAAAGACGGCTACTTTGGCGACACCAGTAAAATGTTTATGCTGGGTAACACGTCAGAATGGGCTCAGCGTTTATGCCGCGTCACTCAAGAATGCCTCTACAAAGGCATTGAAATCGTCCGCCCTGGCACGCGTTTAGGCGACATTGGCGCAGTGATTCAACAGCACGCTGAAAGCAACGGCTACTCTGTGGTGCGCGAATACTGCGGCCACGGCATTGGCACGGTCTTTCATGAAGAACCACAGATTCTGCACTACGGTAAAGCGGGTACGGGTCTAGAGCTCAAAGAAGGTATGACCTTTACTATTGAACCCATGATTAACATGGGTAAAAAAGAAACCCGTTTACTGGGTGACGGCTGGACGGCAATCACCAAGGACCGCAAATTAACCGCACAATGGGAACACACGTTGATAGTCACCGCTGACGGTTATGAGGTTTTCACCCTACGTAAAGACGAAACCTTTCCGGCCAAGTCCTCTTAATTTATAAGCCGCGCCGAAGTGCTTGTCGACCCAGTACTTCGGCGCGTTAAATCGGCTAAGAAATACTAACAAGCCGTGCTTCGGCGATTACACGGCTCGATAAAGACATAAAATAATCGTTCTTTGTACGAGGTGCTGAACATGCTGCCGATGGATCTTGAACTGTTTAATCCAGAAGAATTCCAGCAGAAACTGGATGAGCAACCCCAGCACTTATCAGTGTTTCGCAGCGCTATCGAACATGCGCGAATGGTGCTTGACCAGCGTTTTCTTGATCAACATGATATCCATGATGTCGTGCATGCTCGCGCGTGGTTTATTGATCAGTTACTGAGTTATGCCTGGTCCTTACAGCCTTACCATGACGACCAATGTAAGGTTGCTTTAGTCGCGGTCGGCGGCTATGGACGTGCTGAATTGCACCCGCACTCAGATATCGATTTACTGATCCTCTTAGAGCACGAAGAACACCAGCACCTGCATGAACAAATATCCTGTTTTTTAACCTTTATGTGGGATATGGGTCTTGAGGTTGGTCATAGCGTACGCACTGCGCAGCAATGTGCAGAAGAAGCGCGCAATGATTTAACCATAATGACCAACTTGCTCGAAAGCCGCCTCGTGCAGGGTGATAAGCGGCTACTGGATACCATGCGTGAACGTATTGGCCCGCAGTATATGTGGCCCAGCGAGCAGTTTTTTATTGGTAAAATTTCCGAACAACGTGAGCGTCATAACAAATACAACGATACCGAATACAATCTCGAGCCGAATGTTAAAGGCTCGCCAGGTGGTTTGCGTGATGTGCAAACCATTATGTGGATTGCCCGTCGTCGTTTTGGTATGCGCACGTTAAGCAGCTTGGAAGCCCCGGGGTTTCTCACGGAAGGCGAGTACCGTCTACTCTCACAAGCACGCGCTTTCTTATGGCAAGTGCGCTACGCCCTACATATGCTCGCAGGACGTAATGAAGACCGTTTGCTGCTCGACTACCAGCGCAAAATCGCCGATCTGTTTGGCTATCAAGATGATGATAACAAGCAAGCCATTGAGCACTTTATGCAGAAGTACTATCGCGTGGTGATGGGTATTTCGCAGCTGTCTGACTTGATTAATCAGTACTTTGAAGAAACCATTCTGCGCAGCGACAGCACTGAATTACCCACAGCAATTAATCAACGTTTTCGGATCCGCGGGGGTTATATTGAAACCTGCAACCCGTACGTATTTAGCGATACGCCATCGGCCATTTTGGAAGTCTTTGTGCTGCTCGCACAGCACCCTGAAATTAAAGGTGTACGCTCACAAACCATTCGTTTACTGCGTGATCACCGCCATTTAATTGATGACAATTTTCGTCATGATGAGCGCAACATTAACTTATTTTTAGAGTTATTCCGTTGCCAAGAAGGCGTGCATATGAACCTGCGACGGATGAATCGCTACGGTATCTTAGGCCGTTATTTACCAGAGTTTGGTCATATCGTTGGGCAAATGCAGCACGACTTGTTCCATATTTATACGGTCGACGCGCACACCCTGAATTTAATTAAACATTTACGCAAATTACGCCACCCTGATTTTGCCGAAAAATACTCATTAGCCAGCGCCGTAATCAGTCGACTACCTAAACCTGAGCTCATCTATTTAGCCGGTTTATTTCACGATATTGGTAAAGGGCGTGGCGGCAATCACTCGCTGTTAGGTGCTGAAATTGCCGAAGCTTTTGGTAAGCTGCATAAGCTACCGGCGTGGGACACACGTTTAATCACCTGGCTGGTGCGCAGCCATTTGGTCATGTCCGTGACCGCACAACGCAAAGATATTGCCGACCCTGAAGAGATTTATAACTTCGCTTTATTAGTCGGCGACCAAACGCGCTTAGATTATTTGTATGTGCTGACTGTGGCGGATATTAATGCCACCAACCCAACCTTATGGAACTCTTGGCGCGCACAATTACTGCGCCAGCTCTACAGTGAAACCCGTCGTGCCTTACGCCGCGGCTTAGAAAACCCACTGGAGCGTGATGAACAAATCGCCACCCGTCAAGCCACCGCGCTCAGCTTACTCACTGAAGAAGGGGCTGACGTTGAGGCTGTAGAGCTGCTCTGGGCTCAACTCGGAGATGACTATTTCCTGCGTCATACGGCCGGTGATATTGCTTGGCACAGCGAGGCCATTTTACAACATGGTGAGAGCCTAGAGCCTTTGGTTCTGGTTCGAGAAACCACTCAGCGCGAATACGATGGCGGCACTCAAATCTTTGTCTATGGCGCGCATCGCCATGACTTCTTCGCAGTGACGGTGGCGACCCTCGACCAACTGGATTTGAGCACTTTAGATGCACGAATCATGACCTCTAAAGGGCACTTCAGTATCGAAACCTATATTGTTTTAGATGCCGATGGCGGTCGAATTGGCAATGACCCTGAACGCATTCAAGAAATCCGTGCGGGCCTAACTGCGGCCTTGCGCAACCCCGCTGATTACCCGGCAATCATTCAGCGCCGGGTGCCACGTCAGCTCAAACATTTCTCTTTTACGCCACAAATCACCATTCACAATGATGCGCAACGCCCTTACACCGTGGTCGAGGTGGTGGCGCCTGATCGCCCAGGATTACTGGCGCGTATTGGCGGGATTTTTCTTGAGTTTAATCTCGCTGTGGTCAATGCAAAAATTATCACTTTGGGCGAACGCATCGAAGATGTGTTCTTTATCACCGACGTCAATAGCTTACCTTTATCTGACCCGACCCTGTGCCATGCCTTACAAGAAAGCATGATTGCCCAGCTGTCGACGGGTGCCAGCGGTACAGTCACCCATTTATCCAATACTTACTAACAAGGAATGACATGGACAACCCTCTTAACGTCATGACAACACTGATCACCATCGGCCTGTTTTGTTTAGCTTTTGGTTATAATTGGCGTGCTCGTTCATGGGGCATTGCCTTATTGATGTTTGGCATGGCGTGTATGTTTGGTTCAATCATTTATCGCGTCAGCTTAGCGATTAATTAAGCGCTATTACGGAGGCCCTTATGAGCGAGTTAACCCTATATGGCATTAAAGCCTGCGATACTATGAAGAAAGCTCGTACTTGGCTGGATGAAAACGGTAAAGTCTATACTTTTCATGACTACAAAAGCGCTGGCATTGATCACGCGCATTTAGAGCGATGGTGTAATGAGCATGGTTGGGAGACGATTCTTAATCGCGCCGGAACCACTTTCCGCAAACTTGATGACGCCAGTAAAACCGATCTCGATCAAGCTAAAGCTATTCTTTTGATGCTGACACAACCCTCGATGATCAAACGCCCGGTCCTGGACTTGGGTGAGCGCACATTGGTGGGCTTTAAACCTGAGCTCTATCAAAGCGCCTTCAACACCTAAACTGCATACTCTGAACAGCGTAAAGCCATATTTTCGCATAAGGAATTCTCATGTCACATTCTCTGTTTAGCATCGCCTTTGGCGTCGGTACCCGTAACCGCACAGGCCAATGGTTAGAAGTATTCTTCCCAAAGCCTTTACTGCAACCTAGCAACACATTTTTAGAGCGGATTAACACAATTTTAGGCTACAACGGCGGCAACCAAATTATTGATTTTGATTTTTCCGTGGCCTCTGATTTAGCTCACGCACTCAGATATATCGCCCCAGAACAAAGCACCTTATTAGTGCGTCTGGCAGAAAGTCACAAACCAACCGTGGCGTGTATTTTAGAGCACGACTCACAACCAGAGTCAGTGCCGGAGGCTTACCTTAAGCTGCAATTGATCTCGCACCGCTTATGCAAACCACATGAGATCGATCTAACTGATTTATTTAAAATTCTGCCGAATGTAGCCTGGACCAATCGTGGTGCGATTGATATTAATGAAGTGGCTGAACTGCAGCTAGAAGAGCGGATTAAAGGCCGCATGCTTAATGTCTTCTCAGTCGACAAACTCCCGAAACTCACCGACTACGTAGTACCTAAAGGCATTCATATTGCAGATGCTGCGCGCGTGCGCTTAGGTGCTTATGTCGGTGAAGGCACTGTGGTGTTGCACGAAGGATCGATCAACTTCAATGCCGGCACCCAAGGTGCAAGTACCATTGATGGCTGCATTGCCTCTGGTGTTCTAGTTGGCGCAGATTCAACCCTACAAGGAGGCTGTTCAATGGCCAGCAGCGCCAGCCAGCCATTAATCAGTTTAGGCAATCACTGTGTCATCAATAGCCATGCCGGCGTTGGTATTTCCCTTGGCAATAGAAATACCGTTGAAACAGGATTGTGGCTGACTGCGGATACGCAAGTCACTGTTATAGATAGCAGCAAACACGTACTGAAAAGCGTATTGGCCAACGAATTAGCCCTGCAAGATGATTTGTCTTTTTACCGCAATCCAGAAACTGGCGCGGTAGAATGCACTGTAGGTAATGCTGAATAAAACTAATACATGCAGGCAGCGAGATAAGCCTTGCTGCCTGCATGGTGTTCGCATCTTTAGTCTTTTTATTAACTCTATTGCTCTCCTGTAGTGGATATTCCGGTCATGTTTCTGCCCTCCCCTTGGCGTCAGTTTTTTCCCGGCATTCTTGCGTTTGCTGAGCAACAACAAGTTTGGTTGGATAGCGCTGCCACTGCGCAAAAACCACACATAATGATTGATGCTCTGAGTCAGTACTATCAGCACGGCGTGGCTAATGTGCATCGCGCCCAGCATCAACCAGGCGAGCACGCAACCCGCTGCTTTGAGTCTGCACGCAACACGATTGCTGATTGGTTACAAGCCGCTGCGCAAGATACGATAATTTTTACCAAAGGCACGACGGAAGGGATTAATTTACTCAGCCAAGCGTTGGCGCATCACTTTCAGGCAGGTGATGAAATTCTAATCAGCGCTTATGAGCATCATGCCAACCTTCTGCCCTGGCAGCAGTTAGCCTTGGCGCATGGCTTGACCCTGAAAGTATTACCCATGGATGCCGATGGGCAGTTGGATATTGATCATGCAATCACCCAATTGTCAGCGCGCAGTCGCGTCTTGGCAGTCAGCGCCCTATCCAATGTCGTGGGCCGTCAACAATCATTACAGCGCTTGCTCAGTGCCGCAGGTAAAGCCGGTGTTTGGACGGTGATTGATGGCGCTCAAGCGGCAGTCCATCAACGACCCAACCTGCAACAATTAGATTGTGATTTTTTTGTCTGTTCGGCACATAAGCTGTATGGCCCAGATGGCGTAGGCGTGCTATTCGTTAGGCAGCGTGCAGTAACGGCGTTACGTCACTGGCAGTTTGGCGGCGAAATGGTACGCCAATGTGACTATCAACAAGCAGAGTTTTTACCGGCGCCTTTAGGTTTTGAACCAGGTACCCCCAGCACGGCCAATATTGTGGCGTTTGCTACAACCTTAGCGTGGCTACAAAGCTTAGACAGCCAAGCAATTGTGGCACATGAGGCGGCGTTGCATGCAGCGCTACTGGCGGGCTTACAAGCACGTGCTATGCAGATCATTGGCACGCCTAATTGTGCGCTGGTCAGCTTTAATGCGCCGCACGTGCATCATGCCGACTTGGCCTTATTGCTCGGCGAGCAAGGTATCGCCGTGCGTGCAGGCCATCATTGTGCAATGCCCTTGTTAAAGAGCCTAGGCTTGCCTGGCGCATTACGCGTATCGTTGGCCATGTATAACGATGGCGCTGATCTGCAGCGGTTTTTTAGTGCGCTAGACCAGGCTTTAGAGATTTTACAGTGAACGATTTGACCCGAGCGGCGCAGCAAGCTCTCGCTGATTTCCAGGCCTGCCAGCAATGGGAGCAGCGTGCACGTTTGTTATTGCAGTGGGGCGCACAATTAGATGAGTTACCAGAAGAGCTGCGCGTCCCTGACAACTTAGTGCATGGCTGCGAGACACGCGTCTGGTTAGTCTTAGATAAAAACGCTCAACCGCTACACTTTCAGGTAGCCAGCGAAGCACGTCTACTACGCGGTTTGCTGGCGTTACTCCTGCTGCGGATTGAAGGTCTGAGTGCCAACCACATCGCCGCCGTTAATCTGGTTGATTGGTTTGCTCAGCTCGGTCTCAGCCGCCAGCTCTCACCTTCACGCAGTAATGGTTTAAATGCCGTACTGGAGAGAATGCGTGAGCTTTTGGCGCACTCAGTTGATTGACTAAGATCGTTTTAAAGCGTCCTTAGCGCATGTCGTACTTCGGGATAAGTGTTAATCCGTCGATAAACCCCTCCAGGGTCCAACTCCGGCGCTGCGCCATCCATGGCTGCGCTCGTCACACCGACCCCGAAGCACTCGTTGATCACATGCGTTGTTAGCACTATTACGGTTTCATCAAAGCAAACAATCACAGACTTCTGCATGCTGGGTTTGTGCTTTTTAGAGGCGTGTTAAAAATCTAACGACAACATCATTGATCAATGAGTACCTTGTTAGTGCGGCGGTAAGTGTAGCCATGGATGGCGTAGCGCCCGAATGGGGTCAGGATGACCCGTTGCGGGAAAAGCAGCATTAACAAGGTGCGGTATGTGCGTATATACGTTGCTTTTAAACTTGCCCAGCGCACAACTTAGAGTGTTAGTGACTTAGCAAAGCTTGGCGACCAACAACGCTATTACTCAATCAATATTCAACACATCGGCTTGAATACCTAAACCACGCAGCGCCACGACAACTTCAGCTAAAGGCAAACCAACCACCGCACTGTAACTACCAGCAATGGAGCTGACAAAAATAGCGCCTTTGCTCTGAATACCATAACCACCGGCTTTATCCAGTTGCTCGCCTGTTTGCCAATACCATTCAATCTCTTTACTGGTCAGCGGTCTAAAAAAAACAGTGGTATTGACGCGCTGCACGCGCATTTGTTTATGGGTTTTAATTGCAAAGGCAGTCATCACTACATGAGAGCGCCCTGACAGCGAGCGGAGCATTTCATGTGCCTGTGCTTTGTCTTGCGGCTTGCCAAGAATGTTATCTTCTAAGACAACAATCGTATCGGCTGCCAGCACGACTGCATTGTCATCATCTACAACAGACAAAAAACCAGCTTCAGCTTTTTCTTTAGCTAAACGTTCTACATAAGCAGTTGGTAATTCATTGGCACGCTGTGACTCATCAACCGCCACATTGAGTACCGTGAAATCAATACCTGCTTGTGCTAACAACTCACGCCGTCTAGGTGAAGTGGAAGCTAAAAACAACGTCATACGTTTTAAAACCTTTGTGATAAAGCATGTATTTATGGCATGAAAAATTTAAAACGCGGGAGTATTTCCATATAAATTGACGATAAACGACACCACATAACGACTAACGTACAAATTTATAGTGCTGAAATACTCCACAGCTGGACGACAACTAGCTGAGTAAATCCTCTGGGATATTGCCACCATTCTCAGCAATGCGGGCTAGAACTGTTTTGTGTAGCCACATATTCATCTGCGCTGAGTCGCTCATCAACGCGTCGGCACAGCCTAACTCTGCAGCCAGCTCTTTACGAGCAGACAAGCTGCTGTCGATCTCAAGAAGCTTGAGCAAATCAACGATGGATACACGCCAGTTGAGCTTCTGCGAATTGGCAGCCGCACGTTCTTCAAGTTGTGCAACCACATCAACCAAGGTAATGGCGGCAACCGAAGGTGCGGCCCCCACGACTGCAGTGTCTGAGTCTTCCAACGGTGCTGCGTCAGCACTGCCGATACCTAACTTTGCAAGAATATTGCTAAAGAATCCCATGCGTCTCTCCTAATAGGGTATTTTTAAATGGTAGCGATGCTATTTTATAGGTTTTTCCCATGCGCTGCGTCGCTAACTTAGTGGTTTTTTTATTTTAATACACAATCAAAGAAAATATTTCTTCAATTGTGTTTATTTGAGCGGCTACACGTATGCTGTTTGATTATTTAGCTGAGTAATATTGATGAATCGCGCAGTTATTCTTGTTGATGTGCAAAATATTTATTACACCACCCGTCAGGCGTACGCCGCCAGTTTTGACTACAACCGTTTATGGCGTGAAGTGACGGCTGGTAGCTCGGTGGTCAAAGCGATTGCATACGCCACCGAACGTGGCGACGAGAAGCAACGTCAGTTCCAAAACATTTTGCGTGCGATTGGCTTTGAAGTGAAGCTCAAGCCCTATGTGCAACGCGCTGACGGCAGTAGCAAGGGCGACTGGGATGTGGGCATTACTTTAGATGCAATGGAGCATGCAGCGCACGCCGATCGGTTAGTACTGGTTTCAGGGGATGGCGATTTTGATCTTTTAGTCAGTCGTGTGCGTGATTTATATGACGTGACGGTCGATGTCTATGGGGTGCCCGCGCTCACCGCGTTTTCATTAATTCGTGCGGCCTCCAGCTTTACGGCCATCGAAGGCGACTGGCTGCTAAAGAAGCGTTAATTTGAGTCTAATTCTCGCGCAGCACTAACCCATGCAAGATTTTCCATACGCGTGATTTAAAGCAGAACGCAACAATCATCTCACTGCGCTTGGCACCCCACTACAAATCTGCCTGCGGTTTTACCCAAGCGTTTTGCTGTGTAAGATAAGCCTCATCCAAAGATCGGGAGGTTCTACATGCAAGACAATTCCATAACGCATTGGTTAGAAGAAGCACAAGCCAACTGGTTACCCGTGCTCATTGAAAATGGCACGCATGCTGTATACGCGCTGATTACACTGGCCATTGGCTGGTGGTTGATCAGTCGCATTATCGCAAGCCTTAGTCAATTCATCCACAAGCGCAATGCTGATCCAATGGTCAATGGCTTTTTAAGCTCACTGCTCAGTGCCCTACTGCGCGTTCTGCTGCTACTTAGCGTCGCCGGAATGATTGGTATCGAAACCACCTCATTTATTGCACTGATAGGTGCCGCCGGTCTTGCTGTAGGCTTAGCTTTACAAGGCAGCTTAGCCAACTTTGCAGGAGGTGTACTGATCCTGTTCTTACGTCCGTTCCGTGCCGGCGACTATATAGAAGCCCAAGGCACTGCAGGTACTGTAGAAAGCATTATGATTTTCCATACTGTATTACGTACTGCCGATAATAAAACCATCATTCTACCCAACGGTAGCTTATCCAACGGAGCCATCACCAACTACTCACGCAACCCGACCCGTCGCGTGGATATCAATGTTGGGATTGATTACGGCGATGATATCAAACAAGCACGCCGTATTTTACTGGCCTTAGCCACGGCGGATGAGCGCGTGCTTAAAGACCCAGAAGCAGTCGTTCACCTCACCTCCTTGGGTGATAACTCGGTCAATCTATCCCTGCGTATGTGGACCAACAGTGCCGACTACTGGGGGGTATTCTTTGCGCTACAAGAACAAATGAAAGAGGCCTTTGATCAGCACGGCATCAGCTTCCCATTCCCACAGCGCACCGTGCATATTCAGCAGCCTGAGCAATAAATACAACGGCACCCTGCCAAGGATGGCGGTGTTATCTATGCGGGCAAGCTGCCCGCGCCCCAAACCACCCATAACTTGCTCACGCTCACAAGTAACGCATAGCCAACACCCATACTTAAGCAACACTCTGCTGTATACGTACTCTAGAGCGCAGCCTTCACGCGCCTATTTGTAGGAGAGAATTTATTCTCGATAATGGTATTTGCGAGGCAGGCAGTCCCCTCGCGCTGCCAATCAGCAAAACCTGTATCATCTACAATCACGCTTTCATCATCCCTATCATTTTATTCTGATTGAGCCAGCCACATGAATGCCGCCAAGCGTTATGAAATTTTTAGCCGTTTTCGCGAAGACAATCCTAAGCCCGAAACCGAACTGAACTACTCATCCCCTTTTGAGCTGCTGATCGCGGTGATTTTATCGGCGCAGGCCACTGATGTTGGCGTCAACAAAGCCACCGATAAGTTATTCCCCGTTGCTAATACCCCAGAAGCCATTTACGCACTGGGCTATGATGGATTGTGTGAATACGTAAAAACCATCGGCCTCTACCCCACCAAAGCAAAAAACATCATCCAAACCTGCCGTCTACTGATTGAGCGGCACAACAGCCAAGTACCGGAAACCCGTGCAGAACTTGAAGCCCTACCCGGCGTTGGGCGTAAAACCGCCAACGTTGTGCTGAACACCGCTTTCGGACAAATCGCGATGGCTGTCGATACGCACATTTTCAGGGTCAGCAATCGCACGAATATCGCACCAGGTAAAACCGTGTTGGATGTCGAAAAGAAATTACTCAAGACTATTCCTAAAGAGTTTTTATTGGATGCCCACCACTGGCTAATCCTCCATGGGCGCTATGTTTGCCAAGCCCGCAAGCCACGCTGCGGCAGTTGTCGCATCGAAGATTTATGCGAATTTAAACATAAAACCTCTGATGATTAGCTTTATCTATTGAAAACCATTAAATCAATTTAAAAAATGTTTTTTACCAAATAAGATTTTATCGCTATAAGGTGCGCCAACGGAAACACCCGTATGCGAGGCTCTAATCATGAGTAGTGAAGATTTAGAATTAGATGACGATTTTGTTGCTGAAGACAGCGAAGAAGTCGAAGACGATGCACCTGCTGAAGCCGCAAAAACCAATCTTACCAAGCGTCGAGTGATTGATAACATGCTCGAAGAACGGCGCTTACGTAAACAATTGGCCGAGTACGACTTTGATATTGATTAACACAGCAACACGATAGACCAAGCAAAACAGCCCCTAAACTGTTTGGCTTGGTCTATCGCACAACAATAAATCATTTCTTACTGGCCAACGCGCCCAGACACCTCTGCACACCTTGCCTATTCTAGACCGTTCAGCAAAGGCGAACCCATCACACTCTGGTAGATTTTATTTGCGTTTCGTCTCGCCTCGTCTTTACTCAAGACATCTTGATAAAAAGAGCAGTTTGGCATGCACACACTCCCGCAAGTTCTGCACCATGGCGCAAAAGATGGCGTTACCGGCTCATGCCACCAACTCATCATTGATGCAAAAAATAGCTTACTGATTGACTGTGGGCTCTTTCAGGGCGCAGAAACCTCTACAGAGGGTCAAGCCAGTCAGGAACAGCTGACCATTGAATTTGATATTTCCACGGTTAAAGCGCTGTTGGTGACCCATGTGCACATTGATCATGTCGGACGTATTCCCTATCTACTCGCCGCGGGTTTTAACGGCCCCATCATCTGCAGTGAACCTTCGGCAAAACTGCTGCCAATTGTCCTTGAGGATGCTTTTAAACTCGGTGTCAGCCGTGATCAACACTTGGTTGAAAAATATATAAAACTGATTGCCAGCCGTATTATTGCTCTGCCCTATAACCGCTGGCTGCCAATGCTCAAAGCCCCCAAGGTGAGTATTCGCTTACAGCGCGCAGGACATATTTTAGGCTCCGCGTATATAGAGCTGGATATACCAGGAGCAACGCCAAACAACACTCAGCGCGTGCTCTTCTCAGGTGATCTTGGAGCACCTTACGCACCAATTTTGTCTGCACCTAAACCGGCCTATCGTGCTGACCTTGTGATCTTAGAAAGCACCTACGGTGACCGTCAGCATGCTAATCGCCGCGACCGACGCAAGCATCTCCAAAGTATCATTGAACACGCCTTACGCGACCAAGGCACCGTGCTCATTCCAGCATTCAGTATCGGTCGTACCCAAGAGTTATTGTATGAACTGGAGGACATTATCCATCGCAACCACTCTCAAACCTCTCTCAGCAACAGCACACAATTATTTAACGAAGTCAGACAACCTGAACACAGCAACCTGTGGCAGGACATTCCGATTATTTTAGACTCACCCTTGGCCAGCCGTTTTACTCAGGCCTACAAAGCGCTACACAGATTTTGGGATCAAGAAGCGCAACAACGGGTGCAAAAAGGCCGTAATCCGCTCGACTTCCAACAACTGCTGACTGTTGATGAACACCATGACCATCAACGCATGGTGCAGCATTTAGCAAATAGCAAGCGCCCGGCCATTGTGATTGCCGGCGGCGGCATGTGCAGCGGCGGACGTATCGTTAACTATTTAGAAGCGATGCTCGATGAGCCTCGCCACAATGTGCTATTTGTCGGTTATCAAGCACAAGGGACGCTGGGCAGTCGTATTCAAAAATATGGCCCGCAGGGCGGTTATGTCGATATTAATCAGCGCCGTATTGAAATACACGCAGAAATTAGCACGCTAGGCGGTTACTCTGCGCACGCTGATCAAAGCAGCTTACTGCGCTTTATTACTGGTATGCGCAAGTGGCCCACACAAGTACGCTTAATCCATGGTGATGCCCAGGCTAAAGCCGCTCTACAAGGTAAAATCAAACGCGCCTTTACTGAGAAACAGCATCACGGAGAAGTTATCATCCCCAGCTAAACCATATGGTATGTGGCATTTAGTCACAGCATCCATTGACTTAGGTCAAGTCATAAACGCCTAGCTTCTTGAATACTGCAAATGACGCGCTTGCATTGCAACGACCAATAACCTTCCCGGGTACGTGTCAGTTTTGTAGTGCGGTGCGCGTCGTTTTAATTCTCTAGCGCTACATCTTGAAACAGTATCCAAAAATACTGGCTTTTGTGCGTCTTGATCACTATCAAGGCGCATTTTTTTCTATCATGCAAAACTCTGTTCCCATGCCTTGGGAAGCAGAGGTTAAGCATGTCCCGCGCGCAAACACCGATTATCTATTCTTGTTCAGGTTGCTCAAACGTCGCGCAACTGGCGAACACCCTCGCTGTACGCCTTGATCGCGCAGGATTAGCCGAAATGTCTTGTATTGCTGGCGTTGGCGGCGATGTCAAAGCTCTGGTTAAAAAAGCACAAAGCCCACGTCCAATCATTGTGATTGACGGCTGCCACTTACACTGCGCAAAAGCCTGCCTCAGCCGCCACGATGTAGAAGCCGATATGCATGTCACGCTAAGTGATTATGGATTGCGTAAGCGCTACGGAGAGGACTGCTCGACCGAAGAAGCCGATCAGTTATTTGATGAGTTCAGTACGCTTATTGCCAGTGATCGTTTAAACCAGACAACCTAAAACAGAGATCACACGCACACGCACAGATTTAACGAGGTTAAATGTAAATGGGCGACAGTGTTTTTACACTGCCGCCCAATCTCATTACGCTTGTAGATTAACGCCAACAGTCCAGCACAAACGTTCTATCAGTCGCACTACCAGCGGTCGTCTTACCTTTAGCGCCTTTATCACCCAAAGCATTTAAAGTTAAGTTACCGCACTTGGTATCATTAAAACTATTTGTCACAGTCAGTGTATAACCACCACCACCGCCAGC
>Ga0265295_1000316_pt1 | contig 98836 bp, 82 predicted proteins | sample Munlansysbiofilm_FD_192503 | JGI IMG/M metagenome (GOLD analysis project Ga0265295, IMG submission 192503) | Leachate microbial communities from a municipal landfill in Southern Ontario, Canada - Methane capture system biofilm | ecosystem: Engineered > Solid waste > Landfill > Unclassified ... | reverse complement strand
GCATACCCGCCGCGCACAGACCGGCAGTGAGGGCTGATTCGAACATATAGCCCGAAAGCCGCGTATCCTTGCCGATAACCACCTTGTGCTGATGCTGCCCCCGCCGGAAGCGCACCCCGGCGGCCAGGCCCAGGCGCAAGGCCACATCCACGGTCATCGGATAATTATTGACCGTGCCGCGCAAACCATCGGTGCCGAAAAGACGATCGGCCATGCCATCTCCTTATGGCCGCAAAGCGGCCTCCAACCCCCTGCAACCTGCCGGGAGGCCGGACTATTTTTTCTTACGGCTTATCGTAACTTCTTCTGTGCCAGGGTTCAAGAGCGTCATGCCTTCCGGCAGGCGAAAGCGTATTTCAACCTTACGGCTCTCCCCTTCGGCCATATCGGGCGGGCTGACCGTGGCTTCCAGCTGCTTGAGGTACTGGGCATTTTTGACCAGAGCCTCCGGCACCTCAATGTGCACGCTGACTTCCGCTGGCGTCACCGTGAACTGACGGTGGTTTTCAGCCAGAACTTCCACCTTGCAGCTCCGCGTCACTTCAGCGCGGCCGCTTGTGATACTGTACTGCACCTTGACCGTCGGCGGTATGGGTGTGACAAGCCCTGGCGTATCCAGCGTCACCACCTGCTGCACAGTGCTGCCGGCGGCCTTGGGGTCAGCCTGGATGGGCACGGGCACGCTGGCTATGTCTTCCACCATGGCCTCAGGCCCGCGCAAGGTGACGTTGGCCGGAGTGACGCTGACGTTTTCCACCGTCAGCGCGCCGTTGCTCAAGGACGAACCCACCGCAACGCGAACCGGCACCGAGCGCTCTATCAGATTGTCAGCCTTAACCACAATACGCGGCGGCTGCACGTCAATGAGCTCAAAAGCGCGAAAGCCCGGCCCCAGGTGTTCGGCGGTCAGGGGCACCACAGTAACGCCTTTTTTGATATGGGAAAGGTCAACAGCCTGAATCAGCTTGCCCTGCGTCACGGACCGCAACAGGGTTTCCGGCCCGCGCAGGCGAACCAGAACCTTGTTTATGAGGCCATCGGTAATCACGAGATTGGCCGGTATGCCGTAGTAGTCCAGGGTTACTTCAAGCTGGGCTTCAACGCGATCACGCACGCTGACCACGTACCACATGCTCACGGCGGCCAGCACGGCCACCAGCATGGACATAAGGTGCGGCGAACGCCGGGAAAGCCTAGAGGACGTCATTGAGAACCTCACGCAAACGGGCCGCATCCAGGGCGCGCATAAGTTCGCCCTTCATGGCCACAGAAATTTCGCCCCGCTCTTCTGACACCACAACGGTGACAGCGTCCGTTTCCAGCGTCACTCCGAGAGCCGCCCTGTGGCGGGTGCCGAAGCTCTGCCCCTTGGCCTCTGCCAGGGGAAGGATGCAGGCGGCGGCCATGAGCCTGCCGTTGCTGATGACCACAGCGCCGTCGTGCAGAGGGGCTTTGGGATAAAAAATGTTCATGAGCAGTTGCCGTGAAAGCTGCGCGTCAACGCGCACGCCTTCGCGCTTGATCATGTCGCCAAGGCGCATGCTGCGCTCAACCACAATAAGCGCGCCCACACGCAGGCGGGCCATTTCCACGCAGGCCATGACCACTTCTTCCACGCCGTCCTTGAGAAGCTGCTTTCGGCGGAACAGACGTCGTGTGCCCATTTCGCCCAGAGCCTGCCGGATGTCGGACTGAAAAATGACCACAATAAGGATGAAAAGGGAACTGAAGATGTGCTGCAAAAGCCAGTTCAGTGTATACAGCCCCATGGCCTTGGCAAAAAAGAACAAAAGGGTCAGCACGCCAAGGCCGGTCAGCACCGCCAGGGCGCGTGAACCGCGCACCAACTGGATAAGCTGGTACAAAAGCACGCTGACCACGCCTATATCCAGAAGATCGCGCCATTCAATGGGTATATTGTCCAGCACCGTTTATGATCCTTGACCTGAAGATATCAGAGCTTATATGGCCGCGCCCGCCTGGCCTTGACGCCGGGCAGTTCGGGCCTTCCGTTTTCACACTTTCTTGTCTCAACGACAGCCTGCTGTTCAGCCCTGCCGGGCGACCTGCCGTGTATGCCGCCGGCGGCGTTCCTTGTCCAGATACATGGCCCTGTCGGCCCGCGAGAGCAACTCGTCAAGCGTTTTCCCGCTTTCAGGATACCCTGCCCTGCCCACGCTGAAAAGGATAGGTTCGGCCAGCCCCTCATGGGGCAGGCCCCTTGCCAGCGTTGCGGCGGCCCTGTCCAGCCCGGCAGTCATTTGCATATCTGTGTCTGTGCTGAACAGCACCAGAATGAATTCATCGCCGCCCATGCGGGCAAACACGCTGCCTTGCGGCGCAACGGACTGTATGACAGCCGCGAAATGTTGCAATACTCGGTCACCAGCATTATGTCCATAGGTATCATTAATATCTTTAAAACGATCTAAGTCCAGATAATACAAGACGATTTTTTCATCTTGCCAATCCGCCCCACGGGTCGCCATGGTATGAAAAAGTCCGCGTCTGTTGAGGGTGCCGGTAAGCGTATCGTTATACACCATTTCTTCAAGGCGGCAGTGGGCTTCAGCCAAATGACGGTTTTTCTGGGCAAGCGAGGCAAGCAAAAGACTGAGCAGCGCGGCGGAAAAAATATAGAACCAGTTTTCAAAAAACCCGTGCCATGGTTGATTATAGGAGATGCGAAACTGCCAGTTGGCGTCAAATATCTGTAAGGGCATGTTCAGATGCGGCGCGTCTTCATCAAAAGGACGGGCGCTGGCAGCAATGGGCCTCCACTCCTCCGTGTGGCGGTCAAAACTCAGGATATCATAGCTCAAACCCTGCTTTTCAATGAGGCCAAGGTTGGCAACATCAAGCAGCTGTGGAAAACCGAGCGCAATAAAGGCCGTGCCCCAGAACTGCCCCTGATGGGCATCATCCTTCAAAAACACCGGCAGAATCCCCACCAGCGCCGTTGTGCCGTCAGGCAACTGCAGCGGGCCGAACACGCTGATGCCATTATGATCGTGGGCGGCGACAGAGGCTTCGCCATACGGAGAGTCGAGCAGGTTCATCCCCAACAGGGCTTCATGCCCCTTCAGGGGATACACATGGGATATGACCCCGGCAGGAGCCAGCGCCAGAACATCCGTGCTCCTGGTATGGGCCAGATACCGGGCAACGTCGTCAAAGTCGGCCACATGCCCGTCACTGTGGACAACAAGAGCGGCCAGGGCCCGCGTTTTGAACAGCAGACCGGAGATATCCCCCTTCAGATCATCCCTTTGCGCCAGGATGATATTTTCCAGACGGGAGAATTCCACCTGCGCCTGGCGCTGCACGAGAAAAAACACCGCCGCCAGGCAGCAACACAGGCTCGTCACAAATACCGTCAGGAAGGTTCCGGACTTTCGCGCGACATCGAAGGGCGTTTTTGGAGGGCGGCGGGCGCATGCCATGCTTTTACCCTGCTTGAGCAATAGAGCAGTTTACGAATGAAATGAGTTAAATGCTCTGCAAGGATTTTTCTGAAAATCCTTGCCACGAAATGCGAGTAGGCGGGCTTTTGCCTGCCGTACGCGAGCATTTCAAGTGTTAACTGCTCTAGTTGGCAGGTATTATACTCCACCAAAGGCTGTGGCCACCGCAAGCGCCTGCCTGGCGTCAGCCACATGGTGCACCCTGTGCCAGAATATGCCCCTGGCCCGCAAAAGCGCCGTGGCTGCCACAGTGGCCGCGCCACGACGCGCCGGGGGCAGCGACAGCAGGCCGCCGAAGACCGACTTCATGGACAGGGCCATGAGCACGGGCCTTCCAAAGCCGAGCCAGTCTTCAGGGTGCGCCAGCAGTTCGAGGTTGTGCGCCAGGGTTTTGCCAAAGCCTATACCGGGATCAAGCACAATGCGATCTTCCGGCAGCCCTGCCCGCACCAGCCGCGCGAGGTTGCGCTCAAAAAATTCCCGAACCTCACGCCGGACATCCTCATAGCGCGGATTGTGCTGCATGGTCTGCGGTCGCCCCTGGCTGTGCATAAGCACATAGCCCGGTTTGTACTGCACAAGCACGTCCAACAGACCGGGATCAAAGGCGCAGGCCGAAATGTCATTGATGATGACCGCGCCTTGCTCCAGAACAGCCGCGGCCGTGGCCGCGTGGTAGGTATCAACCGAAACCGTTGCCCAGGGGGCCTGATGGCGCAAGCCCATAAGCACGGGCGCAAGACGCTGAATTTCTTCATCCGGCGGCAACTCTGCAGCGCCTGGCCGTGAGGATTCTGCGCCAAGATCCAGAATGTCCGCGCCCTGCTCAAGCAGGATCAGGGCGTGCTCAAGACCGGCGGGCGGCATGTGATGCACGCCCCCGTCGTAGAATGAATCTGGCGTAAGATTGACAATACCCATAACGCCAAAGGGGGAAGGCGTCTTTAACGCCCGCCCCCCCTTAACGTACCAGGTTGCGTCCTCTACCGACGCCGCCGGGAATGCATTGTTCATTACTGCTGTCGCTTATTGTCGTCTTTTTCACCCTGATCTGCGGCGTCCTGGGGCCGGGATTCACCGCCCCCGGCCGATGTGGGCGCTTCATGCGGCGCGACGGAACCGTCCACCGGATCAGGCTCAAGAGTAAACTCGGCAGGCTTGCTGGTGGAAGCGCCCGTGGACGTTTCTGCGGCAGCACCAGCAGGAGCTTCGGCGCTCTTGCCCTTACCGTTGCCCTTGCTGGGACGGCTCGGCGCTTCGGAATACTTCATGGGCTTGCCATTGGTGTCCAGAGGCGGCAGTTCCTTGTCTTCCAGCAGAAGATCAAGCTCTTCGCCCGTGATGGTTTCGCGGTCAAGCAGGGCCTGCGCTATGCGGTGCAGTACTTCTTCATTGTTTTTAAGCAGTTCTGTACAGCGCGCGTGCGCTTCATCCACAATGCGCTTGACTTCGGAGTCAACCAGACGCGCGGTGCTTTCGCTGAAGTTCTTGTTCTGCACCCATTCGCGCCCGATAAAGACTTCTTCACCGGTTTCGCCGATGGCCAGCGTGCCCACGGCCTCGCTCATGCCCCACTCGCACACCATCTTGCGGGCCATACGCGTGACGCGCTCGATGTCGTTGGAAGCGCCGGTGGTGATATCGTCAAAAATAAGCTCTTCAGCCACCCGGCCGCCCAGCAGCACCACAAGGGTATTGCGCAGATACGAGCGCGAATAGCCGTGGCGGTCTTCTTCGGGCAGCTGCATGGTCACGCCAAGGGCGCGGCCACGCGGGATGATGGTCACCTTGTGCACAGGATCCGCCCCAGGCAGCAGACGGGCCACCAGGGCATGACCACCCTCATGATAGGCGGTGATGCGCTTTTCGTCATCGGACAGGATAAGGCTGCGACGCTCGCGGCCCATGAGCACCTTGTCCTTGGCGTATTCAAAATCGTGCATGTCCAGTCTGTCCTGATTCAGCTTGGCGGCCTGCAAAGCCGCTTCGTTGACCAGATTTTCCAGGTCAGCGCCGGAGAAACCGGGTGTGCCGCGCGCCAGGACGTCAAGATCCACGTCGCCGGACAGGGGCGTGCGCTTGGTGTGGACTTCAAGGATGCGGCGCCTGCCACGCAGATCGGGCGTAGGCACGACCACCTGACGGTCGAAACGGCCGGGACGCAGCAAGGCCGGGTCCAGCACGTCGGGACGGTTGGTGGCGGCAATGAGGATGACGCCCTCATTGCTTTCAAAGCCGTCCATTTCAACCAGCATCTGGTTCAGGGTCTGCTCGCGTTCGTCGTGCCCGCCGCCGAGCCCGGCTCCACGCTGACGGCCCACGGCGTCAATTTCGTCAATAAAAATAAGGCAGGGGGCATTTTTTTTGCCCTGCACAAAAAGGTCGCGCACGCGCGAAGCGCCCACGCCCACAAACATTTCCACAAAGTCCGAGCCGGAAATGGAAAAGAAGGGAACCCCCGCCTCTCCGGCCACGGCACGCGCAAGAAGGGTTTTACCCGTACCGGGAGGCCCCACGAGCAAAACGCCCTTGGGGATGCGCCCGCCAAGACGGGTAAACTTTTTGGGATTGGACAAAAATTCCACAACTTCGGCCAGTTCGTCCTTGGCCTCATCAATCCCGGCCACATCGGCAAAAGTGACCCGTACGCTGTCCTGACTGAGCATGCGCGCTTTGGAACGGCCAAAATTCATGGCCTTGCCGCCGCCGCCCTGCATCTGGCGCATAAAGAAAATCCACACGCCCACAAGAAGCAGCATGGGGAACCACGAAACCAGCAGGGTCATATACCAGGGCTGTTCTTCAGGCGGCTCTGCCTTGACTTCCACCTTTTTTTCAATAAGGCGGTTGACGAGCCCCAGATCCTGCGGAGCATATGTCTGAACAGTTTTGCCGTCTGATGTTTTGCCTGTAAGCGTGTGGCCTTGCATCGTAACGGACAGTATCTGCCCGCCTTCGACCTGATTCAGAAAGTCTGAATAAGGCACCCGTTGCATTACGCCCTGCGGCTGCTGGAACATATTAAAAAGCATAACCATCGCCAGGACGATAATAGCCCATAGCATCAGGTTGCGACTCATCTGGTTCAACATTGCCTCCATTACGTTTTCCGCGCGCAGCAACGCACGGCCAGGACCCGGACATAGGCCCACGCAAGCAGAGAAATACTACCTGCGCATAGCCGCTGTCAAATGGACGGACTCCACGTTCACCGGCATAACCTTTTTTCACATATAATGCCTGCTTATGGTTTGGCAATGGCAAAAAGACTCTTTGGAAATATCGCACCTTCCACTTGCGGGCTTTTTCATTTTCGCTTAACATACAGGATATTACGCGGAGACGTTTCGTCACCGGTGTGGCGCCCGGTCTTCAAAACCGGTGGCAGGCTTTACGGTCTGTGGTAGGTTCGACCCCTATACGTCTCCGCCAAATGCTCTTTTGCAGTCCACGGGCTGATGCAGGCCAAAGCCTGCAAAGCTGTTAGTTCTACCCCGTTTTCTCCCGTTTATTTCCTGGTCCTGCCAAGAGATCACCACCCCTTTGAGCCTTTGCTTAAAGGGGTGTTTTTTTGCTTTTTGCCAGATGTCAGCACCAGGCCATTACCGCCCTGCCCGCTTCTCACGCGTCTCTTACTTTCCAGGCTCATCTGCATTGATGTTCTCTTGTAGCTGCATCATGTATTCCTGTGGCACGTCATAATATTTTATTTTTTACTTTTATCAGCTAAAATAACACAAATATTCTTTTGTGTATTTTTTTATGAAAATTCAACAGACACTATTATTTCAATTACCATTTAAAAGTATAATACTTTTACAATTATACACACATATACCATCTGCAACTCAAACATATAAATCACTGGTAACAGCATAACTAATTTTTTTTACATGCAAGTATGTCATGCGCCATGAAAAGATGATTTCATTTAATGAAACAGCTTAATATAACATACTTTTTTACAATATAGTTACATGCCTCCCAGCGTTGACATGACACGCTTTTCTTATACCCTACAACCACACCACTATGATGCCAGGAGCTATTATGGACAGAAGATTTTTCCTTCAATTATCCGCCATTGCAGCTGCCAGCTCATTGGTAGGATGGAAATTCGCAGGGGCAGCCCCCAAATCGGAAGACGGCGTCTACGATGCCATTGTTGTTGGAGCGGGATTGGGAGGATTGACCTGCGCCGGCTACCTGGCAAAAAACGGATTCAAGGTACTGTTGCTTGAACAGTATGAGGTGCCTGGGGGCTATGCCACGTCATTTCTGCGCGGGTCGGACAAAGGCGATTTCTTGTGCGAGGTTTCTCTGCATTCTTCCGTGCTCGCCTCTGGAGACACCAGAGCGCTGTTGGAAGACCTCGGCATCTGGAACAAGCTGGAACTGCTCGACCATCCGCACGCATGGTCTTCACGGTTCCCTGGTCTTTCGGTGGATATTCCCGCCAAATGCGGCCTCAAGGGTTTTGAACGGCAGATGGCGGACATGTTCCCGGCCGAGCGCCAGGGGCTGACTGCCTATTTTGCGATGTGGCAGAAGGTCATGGATGAATGTGCAGCTCTGGAAAAAGGGCTGTCCGCATCGGACGAAGCGCGCTTTCCGCAATTATTTCCTACACTGTGGGACATCAAGGACAAGACGGTGGGGCAGCTTTTGGACAAGCACATACATGACCCCCGGCTCAAGGCGCTGCTGGGGCAGAGCTGCAGCTACTACGGCCTGCCGCCCTCGCGTCTCTCGGCTTTCTACTACCTCGACCCCACGGGCGACTATATTGAAAACGGCGGTTCCTATATCAAGGGCACGTCGCAGTCATTGTCCAACGCTCTGGCCGGGGTCATCACGGATGCCGGTGGCGAGGTGCGCTATGGCGCCAGGGTAGAATCCATAATGCTTGCCAATGGAAAAGCGACAGGGGTCAAAACCGCCGACGGACGGGAATTCAAGGCAAAGGCCGTGGTCTGCAACGCCAGCGCGCCGCAGGTTTTCAACAAGTTCCTGCCGCAGGGAAGCGTCGCCAAAGAATATGCCGACAAACTGGATACCTATACCTTCAGCCCCGGCAGCGTCATTGTGTGGCTTGGGCTTGACCGGGACATTACCAAGCAGTTCCCGCATCCCGAAGTTTCCTACTACGCCAGCCTGGACCTGGACGCCAATTACAAAGAAGCCATGCAGGCCCATTTTGACAAGTCAGGCTTTTCGATCATGGTATACGACAATCTTCAGCAGGGATTTTCCCCTGAGGGTTGCTCAAGCCTGAGCATAGTGGCCAGTTGCTCGCAAGACGTATGGAAGGACATGGAGGCGGACTACCTGGCTGGCAACAGCCCCGCCTATACCAAAAAGAAACAGGAATTGACCGACCTGCTTATCGCTCAGGCCGAAAAACTGGCCATTCCCGGTCTTTCCAGCATGATTATCATGAGCGAAAGCTCCACACCATTGACCAATTACCGCTTCACGCTCAACCCTGGCGGCGCGCTCTATGGGTACAACCAGAGTGTCGACAACTCCTTCATGACCCGTTTGCCCAACAAAACAAAGGTGCCGGGCGTGTATCTTGCCAGCGCCTGGGGTTCGCCGGGCGGAGGTTATGGTGGCGCGCTGGTGGGCGGCAAGGCAGCCTTCAAGGAAGTGACGGACTATTTGTCCCAACAAGGGTAGCAAAACGGCAAGAGCGTCATTTCAATGCAAACCAGAAGCGGACGCTCCTGCTTCATCCACGGGACATAAGTAACAAGGAAAGGGCGCTGTTAAGCGCCCTTTCCTTGTACATTCCTTCCACAATTTTCAGGCTTATACCGAACTTGATTTTTTCATTTCTTCCATCAGGCCATTGAGCACGTCAGCCTGGGTGGAAACCTCCTGCACGGCCTTGGCAGACTCGTGCATGATGTCGACCACTTCGCCGGAGATGCCGTTGATATTCGTCAGCGAGCGGTTAATTTCCTCGGACGTGGCAGACTGCTGCTCGGCGGCCGTGGCAATGGCGTGCACCTGATCAGCCGTGACGTCAGCCATGTTGACGATTTCCTGCAAGGCTGTGCCCGTCAGGTTGACCAGGTGGGTCGCCTCTTCAATGGAGACCACAGCCTCATCCATCTGACTGGTGCTTTCCCTGGCCGAAGCCTGGATGGCCGCGATTGTCCGCCCCACTTCCGTGGTGGAGGCCATGGTTTTTTCTGCCAGCTTGCGCACTTCGTCAGCCACAACGGCAAAGCCCCGTCCGGCGTCGCCAGCGCGGGCCGCCTCAATGGCGGCGTTCAGGGCCAGCAGGTTTGTCTGGTCCGCGATGTCGGAGATGACGCCCATAATCTGGGTAATGCCCTTGGCGTCATCATCCAGTTGCGCCATATTCTGACGCAGCTTGAGCGATTGCTGGCGCACGGTTTCCATGCTGTTAATGGCGTCATGCACAACGGAAGCGCCGCTGCCCGCCTTTTCACGGGTGGCCCCGGAGGCGTCGGAGGCCTGCCCCGCGTTTTTGGCCACTTCCAGCACGGTGGCGTTCATTTCTTCCATGGCGGTTGCGGTTTCTGTAATATGCGATGCCTGCTGGTCCGCTCCGCGTTCGGCCCGAAGCACGTGCCCCTCAAGCGTCTGCGTGGTTTCGCCCATGGCTTTCACCACACCCTCAAGCTGGGCCGCCGCCGCCAGCATGCCTTCAGCCTTGGCCCGCTCGGCCCTGATCTTGGCCTCTTCGGCCTGTTCCATGGCCACATGGGCTTTTTCCGATTCTTCATGAGCGCGCTGGCTGGCCTGTTCGGACTGGCGCAGCATCTTTTCCAGATTGGCGATCATTATATTGAGGGACGTACACAAGGCCCCCAGTTCGTGTCGCATGCCCGTGAGCTGCGGCACGTCCAGCCTGCCGGAGGCAACATTGTTGGCATAGTTGATGAGCGTTTTGATGGGCCCGTTGATGGAGCGTATGACCAGAACAACCATAACCAGAATCAGCAGCACCGCTCCGCCCATGACACTATACAGACGGGTGAGCGTGGCGGATGCCTGCGCGTAGGTCTGGTTCATGTTTTTTTCCAGCGCGGCGAATTCTATATCGCGTACGTTGGCCATGGTATCGATGATCGCCGTCATGTTCTTGAAGAACACCTCGCCGGAAACACCAAAATTGCCTTCACCGTAGTGGGCCAGCACGACGTAAAATGCCTTGTCGGCGTCCTGCCAGGGCTGGGAGTTTTGCATGGCGTTCAGGATTTGCCGCCCTTCGGGCACCAGAACCATTGTTTTGGAAAAAACATTGGCATCCATCTGTGCCTTGAGCGCCACCAGGCGCTGGAAGGTTTCCAGCGTTATGCCCTTGTCTGCGGTGAGTACGCCGGAAAGAGCGGCGCGCAACCGGCCAGCGCTTTCTTTGGCGTTTTCCAGCAGCTCCACTGTGGTAAATATTTTGTCGATGCCGAGAAAACTGCGCAGATTGGCAACGGTTTTCTCATGTTCCAACAGACGGGCAATGAGCCCGCCATAGTCCGCCAGCAAATCTGCGAGGTTGCCGCCCTGCTCCACCTTCTGCCTAACGACCGCCACCTCTTTGAGCGTGGCATTGAAATCCTGCGCCTGCCCGGCGCTCAGAGAGGCCGTGCTGATGACTGCGGGCAATTCGGCCAGGATGGCGTCCACTTGTCCACGCTGCCTGTCCATGCCGCTTCTGCTCGCGCCAGACCGAAAGGCGCTGGTCAGGCCGCGCTCCTTCTGTAGCTCGTGGATGAGCCGCGAAACGGGAATAAACAGATCAATATTATGCCTGATTTCAACAATGGTGCTTTTTTCATTGCTCCAGATACGGGCGTACATGACGCTTACAACCAGAAAGGCCAGCAAAGGAACACAACTGATGCACAAAAGCTTATGTGAAATTTTCATGTCTTCATCCTGGAGAGAGTATTGCTTTCTAAATCGGTCGATTCTTTTAAAGGATTAGAGCCATCAATGCATTGCATGGTGTTTTCCGTGTAATATACCTTATTCGAAACAAGAAAACCTATACATATATACACAACACACATTATTGATGAAAGTGTTATCAGATAGAGAGTTTATCACACTATACCAGATCATGAAACACTATTTTTAATACAGTAAAAAAACATGGTTTTACACCATAGCATAGTATTCATTCCAGTTGCGTCGATCACATGTGTCCTCAAAAGACCCGCCTGCTGTCGTGTTGAACAGCCAGGTTCCTTCATAAAGGCCATTGCAGACAATGCATAAAATATATGTTGCGCCTACAACATCAGGCATGCATTGACTCGTGAATAATCACGAAATCACTGACAAAAGCTTTGAAGCTGCATTAACGCACGCAATGTGATATATATAATGACATTTTAGTAGAAAACAGTGTATAGACAAATTAGTTCCACGAACCCGCACCAGTATTCATTGTTGTTCTATCTTGCAAACCATCATTAAACGAAATACACTTTTAGAGCAGGCTATAAGGCTACAATACCCCATCCTCGCGAGTTTTTATGTACACAGAATCCAAGACACGATCCCTGACCTTCCTTTCCCTGCTCTGCTTTGCTCTGGCCGACGTGCGTGACGGTTTGGGGCCGTTTTTTGGAGTTTTTTTGCAGGGCAAGGGCTGGCTGCCGGATGAAATCGGGTATGTCATGACAGCCGGAGGCCTTGCTGGCATGTTTTGCACCACCCCATTGGGCGCGCTGGCAGACAGGGCCGACAAAAAACGGCTGCTCCTTGGCGCTACGGTTATTCTGATCGTGGTGGCTTGCGGCGGTATCTTTTTATGGTTCAACACCTTTTCAGTCTGGACGTCCAGAATATTGCACGGCGCGCTGGCAGCCGCCATTGCTCCGACCCTTTCCGGCATAACCCTGGGCATGGTCGGCCAGAAGGGCCTACCGGCACGCCTTGGCAAAAATGAGGCGTGGAACCATTTTGGCAACGGCGCTACGGCTGTTCTCGGAACCGTTGTCGGCTATTACTACGGCATTCCTGGCGTCTTTTTTGTCATGGCAGTCATGGGCATGCTCTGCATCATGTGCCTTGGAGGCATCAACCCCGCGCACATTGACAATGCAACGGCGCGCGGTCTTGAAGAAAATCAGGGAAAACCCGATGCCGCCCCCATACCCCTGCGGGTACTTTTTTCAGACCGCGCCCTGCTGGCCATAGCCATCACCCTGGCGTTTTTTCATCTCGGCAACGCGGCCATGCTTCCCCTTCTGGGACAATCGGCCGTCGCCCGTTTTGACGTGAACCCCGCGGCATACACAGGGGTGACCGTGATCATCGCCCAGGTGACCATGATAGCCACAGCGCTTCTCGGTTCCTGGATAGCGCTTCGGCGCGGTTATGGCATGCTGTTCTTGATTGCATTGCTGGCGCTGCCGGTGCGGGGCCTTGTGGCCGGCTTTTACGACAGCCCCTGGAGTGTTGTGCCAGTACAGATTCTGGACGGTATAAGCAGCGGCCTGATGGGCGTTGCCACGCCGGGCATTGTGGCCAGAATCTTGCGCGGCAGCGGCCACGTCAACCTGGGCCTGGGCTTCGTGCTTACCATTCAGGGACTCGGCGCGGCGTTCAGCACTACGTACGGAGGCCTGTTCGCACACTATATCAGCTACAGTGCGGCGTTTTTGGCCCTGGCCGTGGCTCCCTGCATGGGACTGACGGTTTTTGCTTTAGCGAGCAGGCGGTACCGCTCGCTTGCGGACGCGGCCACGGCGTTCAACTGACGCACTGTGCCGGCGCGGCCAAACCGAACCCGAAAAACAGCGCCCCCAAACGATTTGTAACGATACACTTTGATACATTTTGTGGGGGAGAGACCCTTTCGCAAATTTTCATCATTTTTCTCAGCAAATTAATGCTGCTGCCTTGGGCAACAAACAATATTGAACTATCTATTGGCAACTGCTATGCTTGGTATGAGTCCTTTTTGGGGAGGAGGCATCGGTCTGACCGTTTTGCAACACGAAAACATACCATGCGGAGTTAACTATGGAACGAATTCTGCCCGAACTTCCCTATGCCATGAACGCCCTTGCGCCCGCCATTTCGCAGGAAACCCTGGAATATCATTATGGCAAACACCACAGGGCCTATGTCACGAATCTGAATAATCTTCAGGAAGGCACAGACTACAAGGACATGCCGCTGGAAGAGATTATCAAAAAAGCTCCGGATTCGCCCATTTACAACAATGCCGCGCAAGTATGGAATCATACGTTTTTCTGGAACTGTATGAAGCCCAATGGCGGCGGAAAACCCGAGGGCGCTCTGGCTGATGCCATTGCCGCACAATGGAAAAGCTTCGACAAATTCAAGGAAGAATTTTCGGCCAAGGCCGCTGGCAATTTTGGTTCAGGCTGGACATATCTTGTTAAAAAACCCGGCGGCGCGCTGGAAATCCAGAATCTGGGGGCCGCAGGCAACCCGCTGCGCACCGGCGATACCCCTGTCATGACCATTGATGTATGGGAACATGCTTATTATATTGACTATCGGAACGCCCGCCCCAAGTTCATCGAAGCTTTTTTGGAAAAGCTGGTTAACTGGGAATTCGCAGCCAAAAATTTCAAAGGCTGACCTTCCCGAGACGATCTGAAAAAGGGGGCACGCTTGTCATGCCCCCTTTTTGGGTTTGAGCATTGTACCTTTGAAAAAGCGAAAATGCTCTAACGCTGCCTTCTTGTACCGCCTTGAAGCATATGCCTTTTTCAAAGGTAAAATGCCCCGATCCACACCTGCCATCCCGCAATTATACCTAATCAAACATCAGTTGCGTAAAAGCACCTGTATGCCCCAGGAGAATCCATATATGAAAAACATTCTCGGCCTTGTTCTCACCGCCGCCCTTACCCTCTGCGCCACCCTTGCCCTGGCCAACGAGGTGAAAACTCCCCATTTTTCCATCACGCTCCCCGCTGACTGGACGCAGCCCAACGAAATCATCAGCCAGCAGGGTTCCAGCGTTGCCTTGTTCCAGAACACCACAGACGGCACCGCAGTGACCGTTACCGTTGTCGATACCCCCATGAGCGCCAGGGATGTGGCCGAACAGACCGTCAAAGGCATGCAGAGCGGCGGCATTGCCGCCAGCGCCCCCCACGAGGAAAACGGCTTCTACGTGTCGAGCTTCGAACAGGACGGGGCCAAGGGCGTCTCGTACTTTGGCTCCAACGGCAAGACCTTTGCGGTGACCTCCATTGTCGGCCCTGACCTGAACACGGGAAAAAACCTGCTCAAGAATCTCAAGATCACTGACGCAAAGCTTATCCCCGCGTTTTAGGCCTCAGGACTACGTCACGTTCAAATCGTGTGGGGGGTGAGGGAGAAATGCCTTGTGGGGGAGGGACCCTTTTGCAAAAGGGTCTCCTCCCCCACGCCCCCACCCCCTAAAACTCTTATTCGGGAGCGACCTGACCGTGAAAGCATACCCGCCTGCCTGCGACAACATGCGGCAGCAACGGGCCAGCACACGCCAGAAAAGGCGTGCCACATTGATGGAAATGATGAAAGCCGCTGGCATCGGGTTGCAGATCTTGCAGAGCGGCCATGCAGCCAGCACTGAAAAACAGCCTTTCCAGGCGGGCATGCTGCGGCTGCCGACACCAAGAGAACCCCGGTCTTGACAGGGGTTCTCTTGGTGTCGGCAGCGTCAGGCACGCAAAAGCCCCGGGCCAAGACCCGGGGCTTACGTAAAACCGGTTAAAAGTCGTTCGATCCGGCCTGTTAGGCAGACTTATTGTGATCGTTTCCGTTATTGCGAGCGGTTATGTCAATTTCATCCGGCTCAGTGGTCGCCTTTTTGAAATTTTTGATAGCCCTGCCAAGTCCGCCGCCTATTTCTGGCAATTTTTTAGAGCCAAACAACAACATTACCACTACCAGCACGACCAGCAAATGCTGTATACTCAATGCGCCCATAAAAACCGTCCTTCCTGTTAAAGGCCGTAAGTGGACTGCCGGAGCAGCCCCCTACATTCAGCCATTTTCAAGATTATACTCTCTCGCGAAACAAAAGCAAACAGCCAGAAACCATTGATTATAGCCTACTTCTGATTTTTTTATACGCGCCGGGGCTGAAAAACGTATATTCGCCCGTATGATACTCATTGTGTATTGCCCCATATGAGGCTATATTTTTTCCCACGAAATTTTCTTCCGTTAAAATCTTATCTCAGGAACAGCATGACCGCATCGTTTGAAGATCTGGGTTTATCCCGCGAATTATTGAAAGCCGTTGAGGATCTGGGCTTTGAAGAGCCCTCCCCCATTCAGATATTGGCCATTCCCTCTTTGCTTGCAGGCCGGGACGCGCTTGGTCAGGCACAGACAGGCACCGGTAAAACGGCAGCCTTTGGCCTGCCCATTCTTGAAAAACTGACGTCCGGCAAAAACGTGCAGGCCCTGGTGCTTTGCCCCACGCGCGAACTGGCCATTCAGGTGTCAGAAGAACTGAACAAGCTCGCCGCCCGCAAGCGCGGCATCGCCATTCTGCCCATTTATGGCGGCCAGCCCATTGAACGGCAGCTTCGCGCCCTGACCAAGGGTGTGCAGGTCGTGGTGGGCACGCCGGGCCGTATTATGGACCACCTGAAGCGTGGCACCCTGAAGCTCGACACCATCCGCGTGGCCGTGCTGGACGAAGCCGACGAAATGCTGGACATGGGCTTTCGTGAAGATATTGAGGCCATTCTGGAGCAGACCCCGGCAGATTGCCAGCGTGTGCTGTTTTCAGCCACTGTGCCCGGCCCCATCCGCGAACTGTGCAAGCGCTTTTTGCGCGACCCTGAAATGCTCACCGTCGCCCAAAAAATGCTTACGGTTCCCGCCATTGAGCAGGTCTATTACGAAGTGCGGCCGCACCAGAAAATGGACGCGCTCTGCCGCCTGCTCGATTCGCAGGGCTTTCGCAAGGCTCTTGTTTTCTGCTCCACCAAGCGCAGCGTTGACGAGGTCACCCTGCACCTGCAACAGCGTGGCTATCAGGCAGACGGCCTGCACGGCAACCTCGCCCAGTCGCAGCGTGACCGCGTGATGCAGCGCTTCCGCTCTGACGGCCTGGACGTGCTTGTGGCCACGGACGTGGCGGCGCGCGGCCTTGACGTGGATGACGTGGACGCTGTCGTCAACTATGACATCCCCCACGATGTGGAAAAATACGTACACCGCATCGGCCGCACGGGCCGCGCTGGCCGCGTGGGCAGCGCCTTCACCTTTGTGACCATGCGCGAACACTACAAGATGCGCGACATCATCCGCTGCACCAAGGCCCGCATCACCGAGGGCCGCCTGCCAAGCCTGCGGGATGTGGACAGCATCCGTACTTCCCGCTTGCTGGATGAAGTCAAACAGACCGTTGAAAGCGGCACCCTTGAGCGCTGGCTGGTACTGGTGGAAGATTTCTTGTCCGCACAGTTTCCTGACGGCGAAGTCACCAACCGCGACATATCTGCGGCCCTGCTCAAACTTTTGATGCAGAGGGATTTTGGCGATCAGGACAAGCCCCTTGAACAGGACCCCCTGGCCATGATGCCCCGCCGTCCGTCAAACGAGCCGTCCGGCAGGCGTGATGGGGACAGGCCCGACACGCGGTCGCCACGGCGCGAAAATGACGGCCCCATGACAAAGATCCACGTCAATGTCGGCCACATGCACAAAGCCAGCCCCCGCGAGCTTGTCGGCGCCATCACTGGCGAAACGGGCATTTCAAGCCGCAACATCGGCGCCATCAGCATCCAGAAAGGCTTCAGCCTTGTGGAGATATCCTCGGATCTGGCGGAAGATGTGATGACCGTGCTCAACAAGGGCGTGTTCATCGCCGGAACGCGCGTGGTTGCAAAAATCGACAGCGGCAGACCGGGAACACCCCGGCCCCGCAAGCCCGGCGCAGCGGTGGGTTCACGCCGCCAGCCGCCAGCCCGGTACACCAAAAAGCCGCGTGGCTTTCTGGGCGACCGCGACGATTAACAGTTCAGATTACCTTGAGAGCATCTAACCTTTTTTAAAGGGAAGCACTGAGTAAAGAGCCTCTTGGAAACGCGCAGTTATTTCGTTTGGCAAGGCGCTATCTTTTTTGGAGCAGGAGTGGACTCTTCCGTCCTCGACTGTTTCAAAAAAAGTGAAGCAAGTCCGCCAAACGGAATAAATCAGCGTTTCCAAAGATAAAATGCTCTGGCGCAACCGCCCCGCTGACGCATATACAGGCCGTCCGTTCACCGCTGTGTGAACGGACGGTTTTGCCGTTCATGCGCTGCGCTCCAGCAGACCTCCACACACCCCGTACGGCCCGCCACACACGGCAACGCAATACACGGCCACACCCACGAGCGGCCCGCGCGTTTCTCTTCCTTCCGCTGTGGCTGTCTGTCCGCCCCACACGTTTTCCCTGAAAATACCCTGGCGGCTGCTTGCCGTCATTGCGGTGCCAGGCACATTGAAAATACTTACACTTCCAAAGGTAATATGGTATGGTGGCTTCAGACTGTGCATTGGCTTGCAGGCAACGGCATGAACGCCGCTTGCATCCGCGTGCGCGGCCATCTTGTCAGGCGGATGGCATGAGATGTCGGGCAGTGCCAATACATTAGAGCATTTAACACTTGAAATGCTCGCGTACGGCAGGCAAAAGCCCGCCTACTCGCATTTCGTGGCAAGGATTTTCAGAAAAAATCCTTGCAGAGCATTTAACTCATTTCATTCGTAAACTGCTCTAGCACAATGCCACATAAACTGTAATAAACCAGCATGTTATCATATTCATTGCACTTTGCAGGAACCTGATTTTTCTCAAATTTGCCGCGCGTTAAAATTGCATACAGACAATAGCTTGTATTAAAAGGTAGTTATATATTTTTTATGTGCTCTATAGAGCCTGCCATGTGTCGCCAGCGAACAACTGCTCGTAACAGACAGTTATCAAGTTTACCATAAGGAGTGGACTCATGAAACGTGGTTTAATGACCAAAATGATCCTTTTTATCCTTGTTCCGGCGATTCTTGGTCTGGTACTGCTTGCAGGCATGAGTTACAAGATGTCAGAAAAAATCCTGCGCTCGCAGATTGAAACTGATATGACAACTGTGCTGCAGACACAGGCGTCCGGCATACACGCCGTTATTATGGGATTGAGAGAGTCCCTTGCCATTGTGTCCCAGAACAACAGAATTACGCAGTACATCAATCTCTACAATACCGGCGCGCCAGATGTCCTTTCCTCACCGCAGGCTGCAGCGGTGGACAACGCCTTGCGCGAATTCACCGAGGTCAGCAAGAACATCACCTACAGCGCGCTTATCGCCCCAGACGGAAAGGTGCTCGCCCACCATGTGAGCGGGCAGAGCGGCCCCAGCAAGACCGTCGGGACGGATTTTTCCAAGCGCCCCTATTTTTCCGCAGCCTTGAAGGGCGGCACCGGCATCGCGGACGTGGTCAGCCTCACAACCGGGCAACTCACCACGGTTATTGCCCTTCCGGTCAAACGCGAAGGCCAGATCGTTGGCGTTGTCACCGTGGGCATTGACGACGCCAATCTCGCCAACGAAACGACCAATCTCGTCAAGGTGGGAACAAAGGGCTTTTCCTTTATTTATGACATGAACGGCAAGATGATCATGCACCCGGACCCCAAGGTGCGCACCCGCGAGGACGGTACGCTGGCCCATGTGCAGGAGATGATCAGCGCAAAGCATGGCCGCGTCACCTACACCGAGGCCAATGGCGAGGCCAAGGTCATCTATTTTCAGCAGTTGCCTCAAGAAAACTGGATTATCGGCCTTGAACTCGACCGTGACGAAGTTCTGGCGCCGGTGCAGCAATTGTTCACCAATGCCCTGCTGCTGGCCGGGGGCTGTGTGCTGATCGTGGGGTTCATGATCATTGTTTCAGCGCGCGGCATAGCGCGCATGGCGCGCGGTTTTTCCCGCATGGCCGAGGCCGTGGCCGGGGGGCGGCTGGATACGAACGCGGAAGAGAAACTTCTGCTCACGAACGCCCGAAACCGCAAGGACGAATTCAGCGTTCTTGGTCAGGGCATGGAACATATGGTGGGCAACATAAAAAACCTGCTTGAAGACAGCGCACAAAAAACCCTGGCCGCCGAACAGGCCGCTGATGCGGCACAACAAGCCACCGCACGGGCCGAAGAGGCGGCACAACGCGCCGAACGCGCCAAGCGCGAGGGCATGCTTGCCGCCGCCGGACAGCTGGAAGGGGTAGTTTCCATCATTTTCTCCGCCTCCAGCCAGCTTTCCGCCCAGATCGAGCAGTCCGACCACACGGCGGTGGGCTCGGCCCAGCGTCTGGGTGAAGCCGCCACAGCCATGAACGAAATGAACGCCACCGTGCAGGAGGTTGCCCGCAACGCCTCTGCCGCCGCGTCCGTGTCAGCCGAAACCAGGGCCAATGCCGAGGCCGGGGCAAAAATCGTACAAAGCGCCCTGCAAAGCATAGCTCAGGTACACAAGGTTTCGCTTGATCTCAAAGAAGACATGGCAAAGCTCAACGAACATGCGCAGGCCATCAACCGCATCATGAGCGTCATTTCGGACATCGCCGACCAGACCAACCTGCTGGCGCTTAACGCCGCCATTGAAGCAGCCCGCGCCGGTGATGCCGGACGGGGTTTTGCCGTGGTCGCCGATGAGGTGCGCAAGCTGGCCGAAAAAACCATGGCCTCAACCCACGATGTGGGCGGCGCCATTGGCGCCATACAGCAGAGCGTTTCCGAGAGCCTTTCCGCCATGGACAAGGCCCTGCACGAAGTGGAGACAGCCACCCTCTTTGCCAATCAGTCTGGCGACGCCTTACGGCAGATTGTCACCAATGTTGAAGCCTCGGCGGATCAGGTGGGCGCAATCGCCACGGCCAGTGAAGAGCAGTCCGCCGCCAGCGAGGAAATCAACCATTCCATAACGCAGGTCAACGAGATGTCCAACCAGACGGCCCAGGCCATGGGTGAAGCCGCGCAGGCCGTGGCCGAACTGGCGCGGCAGGCGCAAGCCCTGAACCAGCTTATCACGGAGATGAAACAGGGGTAAGGCGCAGACGGACAGCCCCGGGCCGTGCGTGGGCCAACCCGGAACCGCGCATGGCCAACCCTGAGCCCCCCATGGACTGGCTGCCCCGGGCCGCGCATGGCCAACCCGGAGCCGCGCATGGCCTGGCTGCCCCGGGCCGTGCAGAGTGCAGCGGCAGCCGGAGTCGCAGAGAGCGGTTCCGAACACCACGCGCCAGGCGCAGCATGCACCCACTGGCAAAGCGCGAATTTTTGCGGCATGATGGTCATGACCAGCAGCAAGAATTCGCGTGCCGGGCGGGGTTTGTTGCTCCTGTAAAGCAGCTTGTCTTTACGAATACATATTTGCCCAAATTATTGCACCTGACAGTGCGAGTGCGCGGCGCATGACAGCGTTGACGCACCGCACACCTCTACGGCACGGCCAGATCACGCAGACGCCGGGCATTTCCGCAAAAAAAACGCGTTACCGCTTGGCCACGGCCCGACGCGCTCACTAAAAAAGGCAGATCTCATGCAAATTCCCAAATCTTCTTCCTGGTTTGACGGCCTGCTGGCCGATGATTGCCCCGGCCCGGATCTCACTGTCGAAATGCTGGGCATCGGGGCCCATACCGGAGCCATGTTTTTCAGTGCCCGCCAGCAAGGCATTATCAGCGGCGTGGAAGAAGCCGAACAGCTGCTGCTGCGCTGCGGTCTTTCTGTCACACGACTGATCAACAATGGCGACGGTGCAGAGGCGGATCAGGTTTTTCTTGAGGCCAGGGGAAGCGCCGCGGGCCTGCACCGAGGCTGGAAGGCAAGCCAGACGCTTATGGAATACATGTCGGGCATTGCGCGGCGTTGCGCCTTTATGGTGGAACGCGCCGCCGCCGTGCGCCCTGGCATACGGGTAGCAGTAACGCGCAAGAGTTTTCCCGGAGCCAAGGCCCTGTGCCTTGAAGCGGCACTGAACGGCGGCGCCATTATCCACCGCCAGAATCTTTCGGACTCCGTTTTGGTTTTTGCCCAACATCTGCAGTTTTTCGCCAAGGACGCACAGCAGACGCAGATGGAATTTTTTGCCCGCCGCGTGCAAGACCTGCGCGCCAGCATGCCTGAAAAAAAACTTTCTGCCGAGGTGGACAACCTTGAGGACGCCCTGCTCGCTGCCGCCGCCGGAATAGACATTGTTCAGTGCGAAAAATTCTCCTGCGAGGCTTTGGCTGCCACGGTGGGCGCTTTGCGGGGCACACGCCCTGACATTCTCATTCTGGCCGCCGGAGGCGTTACGGGCGAAACCGCTGCGGAGTACGCAGCCACGGGCGTGGACGTACTGGTGACAACCTGGCCCTATTTCGGCAGGCCAGCGGATATCAAGGTAGTTATGGAGGCTGACGGCGGCATGTAGCCGCTGCGCCACAAAAGCCCGCGCTAAAAACCCGCGTAAAAAGCCCGCGTAAAGAGATGTCTCTTGCGCGGGCTTATTTTCAGCCTGCGTGAGCGGGCTGAACACGATCAGGCCACGGATGCCTGAAATTTACGTCATGCTGCGCGCTCCGCATTTTCATGCAGCGCCTGAAGCTGCGCTTACGCCTCTACGGCGGGCGTCTGCTCCCGCATCCGCCAGAGCAATTTCAAAGAGAACTTGCTCTAGAAAGCGGCGCTCTCCCTCTGCGCAGCAGCCCTGGCCGCGATACGCAAAAACTTTTCCCCCAGTACGCCGGGCGCGATCGTTGCCTTGGCCCCGGACGAGGTGCGAACGCTGCCCGCAAGCTCCATAGGCTCACTGTTGTATGCGCCCCGCAAAACTTCTTCCATGGCCTGACGTAAAAGCTCGAAAGAAGCCTCCACTTCGGGGTAGCTGTTGTCTTCACGCCAGGGGAGCAGCAAGGTGCGCGTCCAGGCATGTCCCTTGTGCGAGGGGGCTTCCAGCACATGAAAGTTTTGGGGGCTGTAGTTGGCGGCACGCTCCAGCAAACCGGGATAGCAATAGTCCTGCCTGTCTTCCTCGGGTTTGGGAATGCGCGAAACAATGCTCACCACGGGCAGAGCCAGGGCCTTTTCGTGATCTTCAAGGTGAACGCAGTAACTGAGAACAGGCCGCAGGTTCCCGCGTTTCTTGGTTATTTTCCATTCAATCTGCATGATTTGCTCGCAAGGGCACTGGCGCGCCCGGTAGTTGGCCCGGCAAACGGGACGCTTGCCCCGTCAGCGTTACAAGCTCGCCAAAAGGCGGCGCGTCGGGCCGGGATTCACTGCACACCCACAAGACGGGGTAGTCCGGTTCATCAGGAAAACGGCTGCATTCAAGGTCCGTAAACCACACAAGGCAGGTGGGCCGCAATTGCCGCTCCTCAATATGCGCGCAGACGGGGCGGTAATCCGTGCCGCCGCCGCCAACGGGCGTCAGGCTTGAGGGCATGCTCATGCGGTCAAAGGTCATTTCGCCCTGAATCTTTGTATCGTGAAACAGTACGGTGAGCGTGGTGTCAAAGGCATCCAGCACGGAAAACAGCTCGGAGCAGAACAGCGACAGGGCCGCTTCATCCACGGATCCGGAGCAGTCCACCGCCAGAACCACATGGGGCAGACGCGCCTCGCGCCGGGCTGGCAGATAGATGTGCTGGTACAGATAGCGCCTGTTGGGGGTGGACCACGCATAATCATTGTCCGCGCACTGCTCAAGAAAACGCCGCAAGAGTTCGCGCCAGTCCAGTTCCGGACGGCGCTCCTTTTTGAGCAGCCGCGTGAAGCCCGCAGGCAGGCTGCCCATGTGTTTGGCCCGCTGCACCGCTTGCGAAAGGGCCACGTCGGCCTCCTGCTCCATCAGCTTCAGGGCGTGATCGTTCTCCAGCCCCTGCAGATCGGGATGGTCGCGCACCTCGCCGGTAAAGGAGGTTTTGCCCTCCCCTTTTACCGGGGCTCCCTGTTTTTTGTTCTTTGCTGCCTTTGTTCCGGCCTGGGCCTGATCTTCTCCATCCTGCCCTGGGTTCTCTTTTTTGCCGCCCTGAGAGCGCGCGGCGCTTTTGCCGCCCAATTCCTTGCCGCCGTCAAAATTCATGGCCCCCGCGCCCGCTTCATCCTCGCCGTCGGCACGGGCGGAATCATTGTCGGCCTCGCCTTTGGAGGCGCTTTCCTGAAGGGCCGCCAGGGCCTCATAAATATCATCCGCAGACATGCCCGCGTAGGTTGGGTCGTGCGCAAAGCCCTCGGGCAGGTCAAAGCCCGCTTCAAGCAGGATATGGTTTATGGCCAGATCGCAGGCGCGGTTCCACAATTTTTCTTCGCGGCTTTTACGGCGCAGATGGTGCCCAAAGGCCAGATGCATCACTTCATGGGCCTGGGCCGCCACAAGTTTGGCCTCTGGCAAGGTGGCCGCGTATGCGGGATTGAAGCCCAGGCTCTTGCCGTCCGTCCACATGTCGGCGCAGGCCGTATCCTGCTTGAAGCGCAGGCGCAGAGCCAGGGAGCCGAAAAAAGGGTGATCCAGCACAAGGGCTGTCCTGGCTTTTTTCATGGCCAGCTCCGCCTTGCGCAAGAGCGCGCCCGGCCCGGTCTCGGCGGGAGCGCTCGCCCCCGGCCCGACATCGGAAGCGCTCGCCCCTGGCCCGGCAGCGGCGGGAGAGCTCGCGTCCTGCCCGGCAGCGGGAGCGTTAGCATATGACACGGCGGTAGCGGGAGAGCTCGCGTCCTGCCCGGCAGCGACGGGTGCAGGCCCGCACGCAGGGCTTACGGCACTGACGTTTTTCTTCATGGCCTACATCAGCACTTCGGCATTTTTTTCGGCCCAGCGTGAAAAGGCCTCGGTATGCACGAGATCCGTATCCTGGCAAACGGCGTCGCGCATGAGCAGCACGCCGAACTCCGAGGGCAGGCGCTCGGCATAGGCCGTCAGCGCTTCTATGGTTTCTGCGCTGGCCCTGAGGCTCAAGGCTTCACACATGGCGTAAAGGGCGGCAGGCTCCAGCGGAACCATGGCCGAAGCCGGAGAGGACAGCACCTCATCCACCGTGGGCAGTTCGCGCCATACGGAAAGAAAGCCCATAAACTCCGCAGCGCCAGCAGAACCCACCGTGCCCTGAAACAGCTCGTACTCCACATCGGCATGGGGCCGGGCGTCCAGAATGCGCGATACAAACTCCCAGGAGCGCGGCGAGGCAAAGGCCTTTTCCGCTTTCAGGGGGTCAAAATCGTGCAACAGGCGGGGCCGAAAGCGCAAAAACGCGCAAACCTCCGCGCGAATGCCCGCCCCCTGCGCCCAGGAGAGCCAGTCGTCCAGATGGGCGTCGCACTCCAGATGCACAAGACGGTTGGCCAGGGCCGAGGGCATGCGGTACGATACGGCCTTGTCCTTTTCCCTGTTGCCCGCCGCCACGATGGACCAGCCGTCGGGCAGGCGGTACTCCCCAATGGCGCGATCAAGGATGAGCTGGTAGCAGGCGGCCTGCACCAGGGGGGGCGCGGCGTTGAGTTCATCCAGAAAAATGATGCCCTCCTGCGGGTCCGAAGGCGTGGGCAGAAAGGCCGGTGGGCACCATACCGAAAGCCCCTGCTCGGTGATGCGCGGCAACCCGCGCAGATCCACAGGATCCAGCAGTACGGCGCGGATGTCGCGCAGGGCCAGCCCCCTGGCCTGGGCAACCTGGGCGACTATCTGGCTTTTGCCGACCCCCGGCGCGCCCCATATGAAGACCGGCTGCCGGATGGAAAGAAGAGAGTTCAGGGCTGAGACTATTTGCGAAGGCGTCATGATAATCCTGTGTGCATTTCAGGCAGAGGGTTAGAATGCCTGCACACTGCCCCATATGAAAATGAATGTCAATGTCGCACAACTGCGACAACAGCACGCTTACGGATAACCGTCCATCGGCAGCGAAAGCCAGCCCTTTGCCTCGCTGCTGACGCCGCGCCAAAGCAGATATCTAGTAAAATGGTGCGATGCTTGGACAACGCTGCCACTAACCGCACCGCTCAATATCAGCAAACTCTGTGTAATATATTAGGATATGATAAGAGTTTTAGGGGGTGGGGGCGTGGGGGAGGAGACCCTTTTGCAAAAGGGTCCCTCCCCCACAAAGTATTTCAAATAACCACCGATGCGGGCAAGCAGTCCCTCCCCCACAAAAACACAGTGCCTGCCCCGGCCTGGCCGGCCAGGCCCGCACAACTTTTGCACTGCACTAACTACTGCCCTGCCCCCGGCGTTGCAGGGCTTCGGCTTTTCTTCGCACGCCGAACTGCCGTATTTCGGACACCACGAGACCGGCCAGGGTCAGGGCGGTGCCCAATGCCGCCATCCAGGTGATGCGTTCCTGCAGTATGAGGGCGGCGGTAATGACCGTCACCACCGGCACAAGATAGATATATACGCTGCTTTGCACGGCACCCAGCCGCTTGATGGCGAACGTCCAGGCCACAAAGCAGAAGGCCGATGCGCCAAGGCCCAGAAAGACCACGTTGCTCCAGTTCACAAAAGCGCCAAACCGCGCGAGATTCCAGTGAAAATTCATGATGGGCAGACAGGGAAGCATGAACAGCAGGCCGTAGAAAAAGCAGCGCCGTGTCACTTGAAGACTTTTGTAGCCAAGGGCCAGAATCTTGCGGGTAAGTATGGAGTAAAACGACCAGGCCAGGCCAGCCAGCACAGCCAGCAGGTCTCCAAGGGGGTTCAGCTGCAACTGCGTGCTGCCGCTGAAGCTTATGAGGCCGATACCCGCAATGGCCGCCGCGAAGCCGAGGAAAAAGTTGAGGCCAGGTTTTTCAGCCTTGAGCAGCCAGAAGGACAGCAAGGCCGTAAAAAATGGCGACACGGCCACAATAACGCCCACATTGGATGCGAACGTGTGAGTAAGGGCGATATTTTCCAGCAGAAAATACAGCGTTACACCCGCAAGCCCGGCCCCGGCAAACAGCCATTCCTGCTTGCGTTCCGTAAGCCGCAGGGCATGGGGGCAAGCCAGCCACAGGGCCGCAAACCCCAGGGCAAAACGGAAAAAAAGTATCTCGATGGGGTTGAAGTCACGCAGCAGCACCTTGGTGGAAATGAACGTGGTACCCCATACAAGCGTGCAGAACAGGGCCGCCAGATGGCCGGGCAGTTTTTTACTATCAGACATAGGACCGTAACTGTTGGAGGATACCCGTCATAAAGGCGCTGCTGTCTGCCGTTGCACAGCCCGTCTGCGTCAGGGAAATCACAGCCCGCCACGGTATACCGTGGCGGGCCGGTCAGTGCCATACTTTCTTGCCATATCCCCAGGCAGGCAATACGGCTGCCTGCAAAAGCTGCTCTCAAAAACTATTTTTTGCCGCAGTCCGCCATACCCAGATTTATAAGACACTCAAGCAACTGGCCAAAATCCAGTCCGATGGTTCTGGCTTCACGCGGCACAAGGCTGGTCGCGGTCATGCCGGGCAGCGTATTGACCTCCAGAAGCGTAAGACTTCCATCCGGGCCAAGGATGAAGTCGGCACGGCTGTAGCCCCTGAGCCCAAGCACCCTGTGCGCGGCCAGGGTCATCTCCTGCACGCGCCCCGTAATCTCGTCGCCGATGGGCGCCGGGCATATTTCGCGCGCGCCGTCCTGGGCGTACTTGCTTTCGTAGTCGAAAAAATCGCCAGCCACAGGCTCGATAAGAATGGGGGGCAGAGGCTCCTCGCCCAGGATGCCGCACGTCACTTCCTTGCCGTGCAGCACCGGCTCCATAATGACCTCTTCACCGGCAGCGAATATCTGCCCCATGACGTCGTCAAGCTCGGCGCGGTTGGCGGCGCGGCCAAGCCGCAGGGACGAGCCGCCGGTATTGCTTTTGACAAAAAGAGGATACGGCAGGCTCGGCTGCCAGTCCTTTTCGGGCGGCACGGGCACAAATTCCCAGTCGGCCGTGGGCAGGCCCGCCACGCGGAACAGTTGCTTGGCGGCGCACTTGTTGAGCGCCAGAAAAGAACCCGCAGGGTCGGAACCCTGATAGGGACAGCCCACACGCTCCAGCATGGCCTGCACAAGGCCGTCTTCGCCAGGAGCACCGTGCAGGTTGATGAGGGCGAAATCATGCTTCTGGGCTTCATCCAGCAAGTGGTCGAAGTCGGCAAGAAGGTCAAAAAAGGTGACTTGATGACCGCGCGCTTCCAGGGCCGGAACCATGGCCCGTGCGCCGTTCAGTGAAACCTGACGTTCAGGGGACCAGCCGCCCGCAATCAAAAGAATCTTCATACAGAGTCCACCCCAACTGCGCCGAAAGCGCGCTTTCAATATTTTTCCCCTGACGGAAGGCGGCGTAAATTCCTTCACGGGCAGCCTCGCTGTGACCATAGCGGCCCAGCAGGTCATCGTACCGCTCTTCCAGGCTGACGCAGGCATCATGCCTGACCCTTTTGTCAGCATACATCACGAAAAAAGGCAGGGCGCAGATGGCGCTTCCTTCCGGGAGCGGCCACGGCCACCAGACATGCATCATAACGCCCTGAGCGATGGCGTAATTGCCGGTTTCAGCCACAGTCCAGGCCGCGCCCACCTGGGCATGGCTGCCGCCATGGCGCACGCAATAGGTCTTGGCTATGTCGTGCAGCAAGCCCCCGGCGCGCACCTCGTCCACATTGACGCCAAAGCCCAGTTCCGCTGCCCTGGCAGCCAGAGACGTGGCAATATGGGCCACCAGCAAAGAATGCTGCCGGATATTGGGCAGCATGTCGTATTTGTCCCAAAGGGCGAAACAGGCTTCGTCACCGGGAACAGCGTTCACCTGACGCCCCAGGCCGGGCAACCGTGGAAGATCGGCCAGAGGACGTGGCGTCCCTGCCGTGCAGGAGTCAGACCGCGTTGAGCACTTCATGTCGAAAGTATGCCACCCGAGGGGCGCGATGGCAAGAAAAGCTGCGAGGAACATGCGCTTCTTACGCACGCCAGCCCCAAAACGTGCGTCCGGCGCTCGTAAGAACGCCGGACGATTTGCGGGCACACTACCGCAAATACCCACTTCATGCGCCATGCCAGCTTGCGCCGACGCTACGGTGAATGAACGGGCCTGAGCCGGGCACAGCCCGGCGTCGTGACTTTGGCATTTCTGCAAACAACACGTTCCAGAAATGTTCCTGTTGACGGAACAGGCAGCCACGCATGGGGCAAAGCCCCATATCTTGTCTATCGGCTGATAAAAGAATTTCTTGAGACAAACTGACGCCCGTGAAGCGCGTCACCCTCGAGAATATAAGTTTTTTGATACTATGTCACGCCCTTTGCGACGCGTGCCTGCGCGAGCAAACGACGGTTCTGTGCACTTTGGCGCTGCTCTCTTTTACCGCCTTGCCTGCCCTGGCGTCCGCCGGTGAGGGAAGGTTTCAGGACGACACGCCTTCAGAGGGCCATGCATGCAGGAATCAACATGTCCGGGCAAGTCGCGAAAGGCGGCCGTTCAGGCAGCAGCTCGCAGTTAGCGGGGTGTTTTCTGGCCGCCCGACGGCACGCCGCCGGATGGAGCCTTGCCCTTGGGCGGGGATTTTCCGCCTTGTCCTGCGGAGTTGCTGTTGGTGACCTTGGCCTTTTGAGCGGTTTTTTCCGGTTTGCCGGGGCCGTCGGTTTTGGCGGGAGCCGCAGGCTTGGCAACAAGGTCTGCCAGGGCCAGAATGGTGTTGGCGTAGACCACCGATTTATTGTAGGCCATGAGCACTTTGTGCTGCTGGGCGCGGTTTATGCCCGGCTTCCAGCCATGCCGCGCAAGGTAGTTGGACAAGCTGGCCACGGCGTCAGGCACGTGAAAGAGATCCACCTTGCCGTCTCCGTCGCCATCCGCACCATACGCCGCGATATTGGAAGGCATGAACTGGCAAAGCCCCACGGCCCCGTAAATGGAACTCGGCAAATACCTGGGGTCCAGATCATCCCGCAAAATATGGGTCACAAGGGCGCGCACTTCCTTATAGGCCCAGTCGGCGCGCTTGGGCATGGTTTCTTCAAACCAGGGCAGATGCTCTTCATAGCCCGGCATGCGCGGCAGCCATTGGCTGATATCGTCAGGCTGGCGGCTTACCGCCATGCTCGCCAAGGTGAACAGCGCATTTTCGGGCACATCGGCAAGCACCTTGCCAAGGCGCGTCTCCACAAACAGCAGGGCCACCGCCACAGACGAAGGCACCCCAAACCTGGTCTGGGCCTGGCTGAAGGCCAGCTTGTGCTCGGCCACAAATTCACGGCACAGGCGCGCGTTCTGTTCGGTAACGACGCCCTTGTAATATTGCATGGTCGGAGGCGTGACGGAGGGCGGCTTGGGCATGAAGCGGCTTTTATACAGCTCAAGCATTTTGCGCCCCATGGGAGACTGGCTGGGTACGGGCGCGAGGGTAGCCAACAGGGCGTTCACCCTGGGGCCCGGAAGCCCCTCAGCGGCAAGCCGCTGGGCCAGCGGCTGCCACACGAGGGGGAGCCCTTCAAGGCTCTGTCCGGCTGGGCTGCCGGACGGAGGTTGCAGAGTTTGGCCTGAAGGCGTCACAGCGGCATCGCCGCTTTGCGAAACGCCCGGCACAAGGCCCACCTGAAGGTCAGTGGCAGTGGTGTTGCCATATCCCGCAGGTGCCGGGCTGGCCTGGTCTGAGGGGGTCACGGGCTCGGTGTGCGCGCCGCCACAGGCAGCCGCAAGCATACAGCACGTCAGACAACAGACCAGCCAGGCAGTCCTGATCAAAGGCAAAGCCACGTCACCAACCGGGCTCAGGCGCATTTTTATAGTTCCTGAAAAATCCATGTCACCCGGCCCAACAGACGCTTGGCCAGCAGGTCCGGCGTGAGTGCAGTTTCAGGAAAGTCCGACGAATCAGAGCGTAGTATATAGCCGTCCTGGGAGCCATTCAGGAACACACGCCGCAGGATCACGCCCTCATTGGGTGCGAAAAGCGCGTATATGCGCCCCGAAATCACGTCTTTATCCAGGGTGTCCACTCCAAGAAGAGCGTCGGGCATCACCGTGGGGATCATGTTGGTTCCACGCATGCGCAACACGCAAAGTCCGTCGCGTGTAAACGAATGCGGCAGGGATATCTTGCCCGCTATGTCCAGGGATGGCCGTGGCTGGTCATCGCTGTAATCAGAGCGCATCTGATGGATGGAAACCACTATTCCTCTGGCTAGTGTATCGCCGTAGTGGGCGGCACTTTCAGCAAGGGAGGCAGGGGCGTCCTGCGGCATATAGCCCTGTTCGGTACGCAGGTACATGGGGCCTATGCCCTGTTTGAGCCAGTCGGGGTTTAGCCCGAACTTTTCAAACAGTTTCATAAACCAGTCGCCAGGCACTGAATTGCGTCGTTTGGCATCGGAGATGCTCGACTGACGTATATCCAGCACTTCGGCTAATTCGACCTGAGTGCGGCTGTTTGTCGCCAGCTTGATACGTTCGTATATTTCTGCAAAGGCAGGCATGGTCTTGAACTCCGTAACGCGGCGAAACCGCGTCATCAATGTTGAGGATTAAGAAGAGGCGCTTCGTTGGCCAGCACCATCTTGCTGTTCTCCTTGAGAGATTTTCGCATGGCTTCCAGCCAGCGTTGGTACGCATAAAACTGGGGAGCCTTGTTATAGGATTGTGCGTAGACAGAGGCGGCTTTGGCATCGCCCGTGCCTCGCGTTATCTGCGCTTCTCGCGCAGCTTCAGCCAGAATGACAGCGCGCTGGCGGTCTGCATCAGACCGGATGCGCGTGGATTCTTCCTCACCTTCAGAGCGGTACTGCTTGGCCTGGCGTTCACGCTCGGCCCGCATGCGTCCAAAGATGGCACGCTGGTTTTCCGGCGGCAGATCTGTGCGCTTAATGCGCACGTCCAGCACTTCGACACCGTAACTGTGCATCAGGGCTGAAACTTTGTTTGTCACTTCCTTCATGATGGCCGCACGGTGGGATGATACAACTTCTGTAAGCGTGTATGCGCCCACCAGGGCCCGCAACTGGGAGTAAACAACGTCGTCAAGTCGTGCTTGCGCGCCAGGGATGGTGCGCATGGTACGATAAAACTGCAAAGGGTTAATAATCTTCCAGCGGGCGTAGTTATCAAGCACAATGGCTTTTTTATCTACCGTAAAGGCCTCACGCGAGCGGGCTTCGTAGTCCAGCACCCGCGAGTCGAAGTACACCACATTCTGGATAAAAGGCATCTTGAAATGCAGTCCGGGTTCATACACCTTGTTCAGGGGTTCACCCAGCTGCAGCACCAGGGCTGTTTGCGTCTGATGCACAGTAAAAAAGCATTGACTGCCAACAACCGCAACAACCAGCAACAGTATCACTATTGTCAAAGAATTATTACGCATCACTTCTTCTCCAAAACCCTGGGGGCAGCAGGCGCGCTCAATCCGGGCAAGGTCAGGTAAGGCAGGGCCCGCGATGCAGCAGGGCCGTCCATAAGCACCTTTTCGTCCGCGTTGGCAAGAATATCTTCCATTGCTTCATAATAAAGGCGCTGTTCCGTAACCTTGGGAGCCTTGCTGTGCTCCGCGCTCAGGGCTTCAAAGCGGGCGGCTTCACCTTCGGCGTTGCGCACGCGCGTGGCCTGGTAGGCTTCCGCCTCGTTGAGCATGGCCGCCGCCTGACCCCGTGCCTTGGGCAGAAGTTCGTTGCGGTAGGCTTCAGCCTCATTGATGATGCGGCTTTTGTCCTCTCGTGCGCTGGCCACATCCTTGAATGCGTCAATAACTTCCTGCGGGGGGTGCACGTCCTGCAGCTGCACGGCCAGCACCTGAATACCCGCTCCGTAACGGTTAAGAATCGTCTGCAACAGCTGTGTGGCTTCGCTCTGGATCTTCAGCTTGCCGTCGGTGATGGCCGAATCGATCAGGCTGTTGCCGATAACCTCGCGCATGGCCGCCTCGGCGGCGTTGCGGACGAGGGCAGTGGGAGCGCTGACATTAAAAAGATACTGAACCGGATCGTCAATCTTGTACTGCACGCTGAACTGGACGTTGACGATATTTTCATCCCCGGTGAGCATGGACGCTTCTTCCGAAACGGTGCGCACCTGCCCCTGCTGGAAGGTCGCGGACTGCCCCACGGAGCGGAACCCGACCTCACTGCGGAGCACCTGTGTTACCTGAGGCTTGTATACACTTTCAATGGGCACGGGCAGCGCATAGTGCGGCCCGGGGCCTTCTGTGCGGTTATATTTGCCAAACCGCAGCACAACGCCCTCTTCATCCGGATTGATTATGTAGATGCCTGAGAGCAGCCAAAGAACCACCACTCCAAGCCCAACAAGCAAAAACCCTTTCCCATTGGCGAACCGTAACTGCGAAAGCTTCTTGAAGGGGTTTTCGTCCCCTCCGCCGGGTCTATTAAACGGCGAACGCTTTGCCTTGGGGGCTTGCTGGCGTTCCTGCCCTTCATCTTCAGATTCTGTCTCTCGTTGTGGTCGGGGGGGAGGATTGCCTCCCTGCTGCCGCTGCCGCTTTTCCTGTAGCTTATCCCAATCCCAATTCATGACGGAGTTTTACCTTTTTTTACATCGCAGCGTATTCCCGACTTTTTGGAGCCAGGAAACACCCACGTTTTAGTATGGTGTGAAGTGGTAAAAATAGGGCATGAATGCTGTGCGGTCAAGAACACCGTGCCAGTTGCGTAAACAAGTGCATACTGGATAAGGTATAGATCTTTCTTCGTCAAGACCACCTAGTTATTTGCTAGGCAATCCTGTAACCCTTTGCGTTCACCCTTGATTCACACCGTAAAGCTCACGTTTGCAGTTCAAAAAATCGGGCATTCCATAACTGCAAGGTATACGAAATCATCAAATCCTGATGTTGCATTCGCAATATTTTAAAAAATTTTTGCGTATTTTATGCAAAAATCATTGGCCTGCCAAAATTTGCGTCATTTCTGGCTGTCGCCAGCGCGGCCAATGCCCGCAAAAAGGCGGCCAGACCCACCCGCGCGGCGCTGCGGTTACATACCGCAAGGCGCGCCGGGTGTTCTGCCCGCAGAGACAATGTCGCAATGCGCGTAGCGTCAATGTGCCAGTTGCACCACAAACCCCGTATCGGCATCAACGCTTGGGCTGCGCAGCCTGGCTCCGGCAAAGGGCACAACCCGCATCACATCCACCACCTCAGCTTTGACGACAAAACCGGGAGCATACAGCAGACCATCCCTAACTTTCTGCCCCCCGCCCTCCTGCCAGAGCTGTGTGCCAAAAAACAGCCCACAAGCCACAAGAGCGGTGCACAGCATAATATAGGGAAGCCTGGCAGCCTCGATTGCCTTGTTCATGACAACTCCTCGCGGCAGTTTTTACCGCCGCCAATTTCTTGTCATGAAAAAAGCAATATCCATGCCGTTACGGCATGCCACACGAAAAATCCGGCATGCTTCTGAACAAGGACGAACAGCCCCCACCCCAAACCCGCGCCGGACAATACGGATTCCCGACGAATTCCCGACGAATTCCGGCAGACGCCCCAGCCCGGCCTGCGCAGGGGGCGGGGCATCGTTCAAGGACGCGTCAGAACCCCTGCCCTGCCCCGCAGGGGCCGAAGGCAAAACCCGAAATTTCCCGGTCTGCCCGCGCCTTGCCAAAGGAAATACCAGCGCGCTTCCAGAAGGCTCTTTAATCAGTGTTTCCTTAAACTTCGCTGATAATGGCCACCACCACAGGATCGCGCTCAAGTATGCGGCGGAAGAACCGGCGCAGTGACGAGCGTATGCCCTCCTGCATGCGGTTGAGCTGTCCGGGACGGGCCGCCTCAATTTCGTCAAGCACAAGGCATTTGGCGTCTTCAAGCAAATGGCTGTAGTGCTGCTCGAACACGAATCCCTTGGAAATAATCTCCGGCCCGTGCAGCACGCTGCCGGTTTCCGAATCCACCACCAGCACAACGATAACCATGCCCTCATCGCCGAGGATGCGGCGCTCACGCAACACTGCGTAGCCCACATCGCCAACGCCCTTGCCGTCCACGAGCGTACACTCCACGGACACCTTCTGCTCCAGCCTGAACGAATCCTCAAGCAGGGTCAGGGGCAGCCCGTCTTCCAGAAGAATGACGTTCTCTTCCTTGACGCCACACTCCACAGCCAGGCGGCCATGCTTAACAAGGTGCTGGTACTCGCCGTGCACGGGCACAAAAAGCTCGGGGCGCACGGCCTCGAACATTGCCCGCAGTTCTTCGCGCTGGGCGTGGCCCGATGCGTGTATGGCGTGGACGCTTTCGTACAGCACTTCCGCGCCCATGCGGTACATCTCATTGATGAGCTTGGACACGGCCTTGGCATTGCCCGGAATCATGCGCGAACTCATGACCACGGTATCGCCCTTGCGGATCTCAAGCTGGCGGTGGCCGCCAAGCACCATGCGCGACAAGGCCGACATGGGTTCACCCTGCGCGCCCGTGACCACAAGCACCTGCTCGTTGTCAGGCAGGTCGGGCACGCCGTTGTGGGCGTTGAAAAACGACGGGGGCAGCTTGGCGATGCCAAGATCGCGGGCCATCTCTATATTGTTGGCCAGGGATTTTCCGCTGATGACCACAGTGCGCCCGAATTCGCGCGCAAGGTCGAATACTTCCTGTATCCTCTGGATATGACTTGAAAAAAGCGTTATGACGATGCGTCCTTCCGCCCTGGCAAAAATCTTTTCCAGCGAGTCCTTCACTTCCCGTTCCGTGAGGGAATGCCCCTCACGCATGACGTTGGTGGAGTCCGAAAGCAGAAGGCGCGCGCCCTGCGGCCCGACGAAATCGCGAAAAACGCCAAGGTCCGTGCCCGTGCTGTCAAGAGGATGCGGATCAATCTTGAAGTCGCCGCTATGGACGACGCGCCCTACGGGCGTTTCCACCCCCAGGCCAAAGCCTTCGGGGATGGAGTGACAGACCGGGAAAAAATGGAAGGTCAGATCGCCCAGGGGCAGAACCGTCTGCGCGTCCACAGGGCACAGTTCCGCCCAGTCGAGAATTTCACGCTCGCGCAGTTTGTGTTCCACAAGGGCAAGGGTAAAACGCGAACCAAAGATGCGCGTGCCCTTGAGTTCGGGCAAAAGCCAGGGCAGAGCCCCGATATGATCTTCGTGCCCGTGCGTGAGCACAATGCCGAGCAATTTATCTTTTATGGCGCTGACTGCGCCAAAATGGGGAATAACCACGTCCACGCCCAGATGGGCGTCGTCAGGAAACATAAGGCCGCAGTCAACCATGACCACGCCGCCTGCGGTTTCCCACAACTGACAGTTAAGGCCGATTTCCCCAAGGCCCCCCAGGGGCGTAATGGTAAGGTAGGATTCTTTCATTCCTCTTTCGCTTGTGCTTGGGCGCTCCAGGCATCCGGGTCAACGCCTCATAAGGTCCGGTTGAAATTCGCCCATGGCCACATACAATTGCGACAGGGCAGTAAGATAGTCGGCCTTGGCTCCCGTCAGGGCTGCCTGGGCCGTGGTGAGCTTGGACGATGCGTCCAGTACGTCAAAGTTGGTGCCCACCTGTTCCTGGTAGCGGGCCAAGGCCACATGGTAGGCCTCGGTGGCCTGCTCCACGGTTTTTTCCGCCACGTTAATGCGTTTTTCTGCTTCGCGCACGGCCAGCAGCTTGGACTTGATGTCATACCCCACGCTGAGCTTGAGATTTTCCGCCTCATAGCGCATCTTGGTGACAAGCCATCCGGCTTCCTTGTCAGCGTAATAGGTAGTGCCCCACTGAAAAACATTCCAGGTGGCGCGCGCGCCCACCTCCCAGGTCTGCGAACGCGAGCCGTTGCTGCCGTCCTTTTGCAGATCGGGCGTGTTGCCGCTCTGGGTTACATTATAATAGCCCTCTACCTGCGGATAATAGTCGCTCTGTACCGCCTGCTGGTTTTTGCCGGCAATTTCCACCGACTTGGCGGCCATATACAGATCAGGGCGCTGGCGGTAGGCAGCCTCAAGGCATTGCTCCAGCGACCGTGAAAAAGGCACGTGGGCAAGCTGGCCCGTGTAGTTTACCTGCGCGGTGGCCGGAAGCCCCAGCAGCGTGTTCAGCAGCGCATAGCTGGTCTCACGGTTGTTTTCAGCGATGATGACCGAATTTTCCGCCTGGTACACGTCTACTTCGGCCTGCAGCACATCCAGCCTGGGGCGCAGCCCCACGTCAAAAAAGGCCGTGGTAATGCGCAACTGATCACGCAGCCGTGCCAGGGCGTCACGCTCGCTGCGCACGCTCTCTTCATAGCGCAAAAGATTCAGAAACTGCGCCTGCACCTGTTCCGTCATGGACAGTTCGGCATTACGCAGGGCAGCCTTGTCGCTGTCGGCCTGGAGGGCGGCCTTCTGGTAGTTCGCCAGCAGCTTGAAGCCCTGAAACACCGGCTGTGAAATTTCCACGCCCCAGCTGTACGAGCCCATATTTGGCGGCTTGACCGTGGAAGGATTGCTCTTCCTTTCCTGCTTGGCCGTTGAATAGGTCATGCCAAGCCTGGGGCCAAAAGCCCCGCGCGCGGACTTGCGGCTTTCTTCCGACGAACGCCCCTGCGCCTCCTGCGAACCGAGACTGGGGTTAAACTCCAGAGAGCGGTTCACGGCATCGGGCATGGTGATGCGCAGCCCCCTGCCATCGTTTTTTCCCGTGCCTGCCGTTGCTCCACCTGGCGTTGTTCCGTCCTGCTGCCCAAGGCTGCGCTGCCCCTGAAAAAGGGGAACAGCAGCCCCAGGCCCCGTACCGCGCTGTGCCGCAATGGAGGGAGAGCAAAAAAAGATCACCGCAAGGGCAAGAAAAAGGATGGACGAGCGAATCACTGAAACCGCCGTAATTGAGAGGTGGCACGCGCCCTGAAAGCGGCGTATGGGGATGGTGGCTCTTGCATTGCCTGCATACAACGCACAAACGTCATTGGCAATACGGCCCGGCACACCCTTGACGTGACGCTCTGGCCAGTCAGGCATGACCCGGCTGGCTCGGCAATACGCGCCCAAGCATATAGGACACAATGAAAAAAATAAATATAAAATATTTCATGCCGCCGGGCGAAATCCTCCACTGTACGGCGCAGTCCTGGCTTATTTTCACCCGGCTTGCCAAAATAACTTCTTCCTATACTATTGACAGTGAGCGCGGCGCAGCGGGCCTCACGAAAACTGGCGGCATTCAGGCCCCCAGGTACGCGCTGCCGACGGCACGTCCTGTTTTTTCAGGCAAAAGCGGCGACGGACAAGGCGGCTGCGCGTAAGCAGCGCCTGCAGGCGGCACGCGTGACTGCCGCATGTACTGCCGCATGTACTGGCGCATGTAATGGCGCATGTACTGGCGCACGTAACGCCACATGTAATGGCGCAGCAAATGACGTAAGTATGGCGCACGCATGGCTGTCCAACACCGCGCCGCTCGGGCGCATACCCCGCAGGCGCCAATGATTGGACTTGACGAACCGCCCGGACAGGTGCATTCCGTTCCGGCGCAGGGCTAAAAACCCCGCCGAAAGCTGGCCAGGGGCAAAAGGTCTAAAAAAAATCTTGAAACTTTGCCCCACTCGTTGCATTCTCCGCCAGAGCCTTATGCGGCTGTGACGGCGCTGCTGTCATGACCGGCGTTTTTTTGCGCCCTGCGTTCCGGCACTACTTGCGGCGATTTGTGACAAACACGGCTGCTGCGCACTTATGGAGAACTTCATGGAATTCAGTTTCTTTTCAATGATTGCCCAGGCGAGCCTGGTGGCCAAGGCGGTGCTGGCTCTTCTGGTCGTTATGTCCATTATCAGCTGGGGCCTGATGATCCAGAAATTTTTTTCGCTCAGCGCCGCCAACAACAAGGCGCTTAACGGCACGGAAGGGTTTGAAAAAGCCCCCAACCTGCGTGAAGCCGTGCAGTCTCTGGGCGCTGATCCCGCATCCCCCCTCTACTATATAGCGCACCAGGGGGTGCTGGAATTCAACCGCTCCAAGGAGCTTGGCAACAGCAGCGAAGTTGTGGTGGACAACGTCCGCCGCGCCCTGCGTCAGGGTGTGGGCAGCGAACTGGCGCGCTTGCAGCGCTCGCTCTCGCTTTTGGCCACCACGGCCAATACCGCGCCCTTTATCGGCCTGTTCGGCACGGTTTGGGGCATCATGAGCTCCTTCCACTCCATCGGCATGCTCAAATCCGCCTCGCTGGCCACCGTGGCCCCCGGCATTTCCGAAGCCCTGGTCGCCACCGCCATTGGCCTCGCTGTGGCCGTGCCCGCCACCATCGGCTTCAACATCTTTATGGGCAAGCTCTCTCAGGTGGATACGCTGCTGGTGAACTTTGCGGGCGTCTTCCTGAACCGCGTACAGCGCGAACTCAATGCCCACCGGCCCGTGCAGCGCACCGGCGCCACGGAGATGTAGCATGGGAGCCAACGTCGGAGGCGGCAACAAATTCGTTTCGGATATCAACGTCACGCCCTTTGTGGACGTCATGCTGGTGCTGCTCATCATTTTTATGGTGGCAACGCCCATGATGAGCCAGGGGCTCGAGGTTGATTTGCCCCAGACCACGCAGGTTGAAGTGCTGCCCACTGAAGCCGATCATATGGTGCTTACCGTGCGCAACGACGGCAAGATCTACCTGGATGAATACGGCGTGGACAATATGGAAGACCTTGAAGGCTACCTGCAACGCCTGGTCAAAGAAAAAAATAAAACGCTCTTCCTTCAGGCAGACAAGGCCGTACCTTACGGCACTGTGGTGGAAGTTATGGGACATATCAAGGCCGTCGGCATTGAAAAGCTCGGCGTCATCGCCGAACAGCCCGATCAAGCTCCGGCCAAGGGCGGCAAAACCGCTCCTGCCCGTGCCCCGAAGTAGGTTTTTGTATGCGTCTGGCCTCGTATGTTCTTTCCCTGTGCCTGCACCTGGCGGCTTTTCTGCTCATATGGTTCTGGCCCAGCCCACCGCCTGTCCGGCTTGACGCGCCTCCTGTCATGATCAGCCTGGTGGAGGGCGCGCCTGGCGGCAACCGTACGCCTTCTCCCATTCTCGGACATATGGGCGCGCCGGGCGACGGGCCTCTTGCGCCCACTCCGCCTGCGCCCAAGGCAGAAGTTGCCGCTCCGGAAAGGGTTGAAGTAAAACAGCCTTCTCCCGTGACGCCGCCACCCAAGCCCGATGTGGCCCCGGTCAAAAAGCCAGAGCCCAAGCCGGAACCAAAACCGGAACCCAAGCCCGAGCCCAAGCACGACGCGACCCCTGTGGCCGCCAAAAAAGAAAACAAGCCCAAGGAACCGGACAAACCCAAGGAAACTGACAAGTCCAAGGAACAGAAAAAACCGGAACCTGCCAAAAAAGACGACAAGAAAGGCCCCCAGAAGTCAGCGGAAGATCCGGTGGCTGCGGCCCTGCAGCAGGCCAAGCGTAACGCCACGTCCCGCGCTGATTCCGGCGACAGGGGCAATGCCGTTGAGCAGGCCCTTGCCCAGGCCCAGAAACGGGCAGGCGGGCATCGCGGCGGCGGCGGCGGCGAAGGGTCGGGCCCTGGCGGCGGCGGACTTGGCGATGTCTATCAGGGGCAGGTCATGCTGGCTGTGCGGCCCAACTGGGGCTTTACCTCGGCAAGTCGCAGAAACCTGAGTTGCGTCGTGCACGTGCGCGTGGACATGCAGGGCAAGATGCTGCAGCAGCCCGTCATTTCGCAAAGCTCCGGCAACTCCCAGTTTGACGCCTCCACGGTGAACGCCATCATCCGCACCAGCCAGAGCGGGGACTTCCCTGCCCCGCCTTCCGCGGAATACGGCGACATGGACCTTGTGTTCACCTATGACGAACTGATGGGCAGATAACACCAGCAGAACCATGCCCCCAAGGGATCTGAGGCCGTAATGCCGCTTTCGCGTGTGGCGGCATTACGCGCTCTGGTTCATAAACCGTATATGCCGGGCCTCGTGTTCCTGCCGGCTTCATCACGCGGCATCTCCCAAGATGCCGCCCGATGCCCAAAAAGCTTCAGAAGACGCGCCCTCCCTGGTCACGTTCAAAACCAGCGGGGAGCCCATGAAAAGGTGCGTGCCCACTGGCTTTCACATCGGCGCACTCCGTGTGGCGCACGTGCCTGCCAGGGCATCTCCTTTACTAGAGCAGTTTACGAATGAAATGAGTTAAATGCTCTGCAAGGATTTTTCTGAAAATCCTTGCCACGAAATGCGAGTAGGCGGGCTTTTGCCTGCCGTACGCGAGCATTTCAAGTGTTAAATGCTCTAAAGGATACGTGCTCTATCGCTGCACGAAAATGCAGCGCGGCATACCGTGGCACGGATTCTGCCAAGAATCGCATCTTTCGGCAGAATGACAAATTGCATTGCAGGGCAGCTCAAAGGTACCCTGCTCTGGCTGTAGCAGTGGACAAGAGCGGCAAATTACAGCAGATTACAATGGTGCAACGCTCAAGCAACACGCTGTTTGACGCCCTGGCGCGAACGCCATTCGCACACGGACAGGCAAGGAGGCTTTGCGCCGCCCTCTCTGTTCAGGATTGTCAGATGGATTGTTTCTTCACAATGGACGCCCATACGAGACGTCCGTTTTAACATACGGGCTATTCTGTGCCTACAGGGGGTTACCATGCCATCCGCGCAGCGCACGTCGCTTCTCTATTTTTCCCGCAGACTGTTTCAGCTTCTTGGCATGCTGACCCTGAGCCTTACGGCCACGGGGGCCTTTGCTGCGGCCATGGCCACGGCGGACGCTTCCGGCGGCTATACCGGGAAGATGCTTGATAAGATAGTGGACATCTGGGCCCCGCCCCCGGCCCTGAAAGGCGACTTTCAGGTTCTGCTGAAAGTGGGGCTTGACGGCCAGGGCCATGTGCTGAACTGCACCCCGCTGCGCCCCTCGGGCATGGAAGCCCTGGACAGTTCCGCCTGCGGCGCGGTGCGCCAGATCGGCTCCTTTGGCAGAACGCCGTATGAAAAACCGCTGGAAGTGCATTTGTCCTTTTGGACAGGCACTCCCAAGGGCAAGACGCGCAACCAGATACCGGATGATGCGGAATCGCTGCGCCTTGAGGAGCAGGCCCGCGTCAAGGCCGAGGCCGCCATGAGCGACAACATGGCCGCTGGCGCGGAAGAGCGCGCGCGCCAACGGGCAGAAGAGGCCGCCAAGGCCACTGGCAAGGATCTGCCCGCTATCAGGCCCACGGTTGTGGCCCCGGCTCCGCCCGCCAAAGATCGCTCGGGCGGCAAGGCCGTAAAAACCGACGAAAAGGCAGCGCCACTGGCAGGCCGTAGCCAGGACAGCACCCCGGCCAAGGTAAGCCTTGGGAACTCGCAGGCGAAAAAGGATCAGGCCAGGGCCCAGGACAGCGAACAGGGCAAGGATCAGGGCAGGGATCAGGACAAGGACGCTGCAGGTGCGGCAACAAGCGCCCCTTCTGCGCAAGTGCAGGCATCTCCCCTGACCATCGCGCCAACGCCCCTGCCGCCCCTTCCCGACGCAGGGGCGCAGCCGTCCGCCGCCACAAGCGAGGTCGCAGGGCCCGCAGGCCGCAGCGTAGCCCCGGCCCCGGCCACATCCACTCCTGCCCCGGATGCAAAAAGACTTTATGGCTCGAAAATCAAAGCCCAGTACAAATACGGCAAAAATTACAGCACGTATTTTGTCGCTGTGAAACAACAGCTTGCCAAATCCATCATCATACCGGTTGAAACCCCGCCCGGTACCTATTATCCTACGGTGCGTCTGAAGGTGAACCCCAAGACAGGGGCCATTGAGGATGCCGCCCTTATTGAAAACAGCGGCGACAAAATGCTTGATTCCTTCGTGCACAAAGGCATTGCCAAGGTTGGCAGCATACCGCCGCCTCCTGCAGGGCTTGACGCAACGCTGGATATAACTCTTACTCTGGTGCGCCGTTAGCGCGCCGATGCAACAAGGACTGCTGACGCCATGAAAAAACTGCTTCTTCTCCTGGCTCTGGGGCTTTGGCTGGCCCTGGGAAGCGGGGCACAGGCCGCCATGCGCGTGGACATTTATGGTCCGGGCCAGAACATCGTCAACCTGGCGCTGGCCGCGCCTCTCAAAGGCCCGCAGACTCCGGCCTCGGGCATGGGCGCAGACCTGCAAAAGATTGTTCAGGAAAACCTGAGCTTTTTGCCCTTCATGCGCCTGACCGATCCCAAGGCCGTGCTCGGCGGCGCGGTTCTGGCCGGTTACGAACCGCCCTCACTGGATTTCAAGCGCTTTCAGCTTGCCGGATCCGACATTGTGGTCACCACATTCTGGCCTGAAGGCGACAGCGGCACCCGCCCTGTGCAGATACGCGCCTTTGAAACCAACACCGGCGGCCGCCTTTTTGGCAAGGAATATCCCAAGGTCAGCTCCCGCGATCTGCCCGAAGTGGCGGACCGCTTCTGCGCCGACCTGCTGGAAGCCCTGACGGGCAACGGTTCCTTCTTCCGCTCCACGCTGGCCTTCATCAAGAAAAACGGCAAGATGGATTCCAACGTCTGGCTGGTCAAGCCCACGGGCCGCGATCTGCGCCAGATCACCAATATGCCCGGTGAGGCCATGTCTCCGGCATGGTCGCCTGACGGCCGTTTTGTGGTCTTTACCCAGATTGACCCCCAGTCCCACGCTCTGGGCGTTTGGGACCGCGCCAGCGGCAAGGTGCAGCGTATCCGCTTCCCCGGCAACGTGGTCATCGGGCCTGCGTTCATGCCCGACAACAAGGTGGCCGTGGCGCTTTCCAACGGCAAATACCCCGTCATCTTCCAGCTCAACCACGTTTTCCAGAAAGAAAAGGTGCTTGAGCAGAGCGACGCCATCAACGTATCGCCGACCTTTGACGCTACTGGCTCCAAGATGGCCTTCACCTCCTCGCGGCTGGGCGGCCCCCAGATCTTCCTCAAAGACCTCGGCAGCGGCTCCATCACGCGAGTGAGCAAGAACGGCACCTACAATTCCGAAGCCAACCTCTCGCCTGACGGCACTCTTGTGGTGTACAGCCGCATGACGGAGTACGGCCACCGCATCTTTGTGCAGGACATGCTCACGGGCATGGAGCGCCAGGTGACCTTTGGCCCCGGCAGCGACGAGCAGCCCGCCTTCTGTGCGGACAGCTACTTTATCGCATTTTCCTCCTCACGTGGCGGCGGGCGCGGCATTTACCTGATCACCCGGCATGGCGGCGACGCCAAGCGGGTGCCCACCGGTGGTGGAAATGCGTCATTTCCCCGTTGGGGCATGCCAGGGGTACAAAAATAATTGCACTATCAGAATAATTGGATAAAGATATTTTTTACCCGGTTTTCAACGATTTCATGGCATGCCGGGTAAAAAATATTTTACGAAAATGGGCCGAAAACCCAACACACTTCTTGACAAAAATTACGGTGCAGATACCATCTGTTATGCAAGGGCAATGCGCCCTTATGTGTGCTGAAAGGAAAGGTATTAATTTCTTGGAGAATGAGCTGTTCAGGAGGACACAATGAAACGCTACGCTCTTATTCTCGCTTTGGTTATGGCTCTGGCCGCCGGTTTTGGTTGTGCAAAAAAAACCACTGGCGAACCCGGCTATGACGATGGCATGACCCCTGAAATGCGCGCTGCTGTCCAGCAGATCACTGATGGCCGCGTGTACTTCGCTTTTGACAAGTTCAACGTCGAAAACCAGTACAAAGAAATGCTGAAGCAGAAGTCTGATCTGATGAAGCAGTTCCCCAGCATCCGCGTTCGCATCGAAGGCAACTGCGACGATCGTGGCACCCAGGAATACAACCTCGCCCTTGGCGAACGCCGCGCTCGCGGTGCGTATGAATACCTGGTTATGCTTGGCGTGAACCCCAACCAGCTTGAAATGATCAGCTACGGCAAGGAAAACCCCGCCGTGCAGGGCAACAACGAAGCCGCTTGGGCCAAGAACCGCCGCGACGACTTCCGCGTGATCGCCCACTAGACCTCTGGTCTGTGTGACGAACTTGAAGGCCACCCGCAAGGGTGGCCTTTTTTGCATTCTGCTCCCCCAATAAGACATTTTTTTGTACGCGCACCCCACCGTCACTCTGGCGGCGCGTGACAATCCCCCGACGTAAAGCGCAGGCGGATGCACAGCCCTGCCGCGCACGCCAGCGGCAGCTTCAACCATTGAGCATGGATATGTTCAATGATATGTTGCGCATGCCGGACTACTTTCGAAATGTTTTGCATTTCAATTTGTCATTCGACCGAAAATTCGATTCTTGGCCGAATCCGCGCCACGTTGCGGCGCGCTGCACCTGCGTGCAGCGTTGGAGCATCTTCCTTTTTTCAAAGGTACACTGCTCCCGACATCTCAGAAGCGGGCAGGCTCGCGTACTCTCAGGCTCAAGCCCTGTGCAGGCACACAAAGCCTCCCTGACCCGGGCCACTTGCGGAGGCTTCCGGCTCGGGCTACACTGCCCACAAGCGAGGATATTTCAATGAAGATTGTCATTCTTGACGGTGGGGTACTCAACCCCGGCGATGTGGATTGGGGTCCCATCAAGGCCCTGGGCGATGTAACCGTGTACGAGTCTACCAGCAGGGATCAGCTGGCTGAACGCTCCAAGGGCGCCGACGTCCTGCTGACCAACAAGACCCCGCTTCTCAAAGAAGACCTGCCCGCCATTGAAGGTGTGCGCATGGTGGGCGTGCTGGCCACCGGTTACAATATCATCGATGTGGACGCGCTTGCCCAGCGCGGCATACCTGTGTGCAATGTGGTGGCCTACGGCGTGAGCGACGTTGCGCAGCATGCCATGGCCATGTTGCTGGAACTGTGCCGCCACACCAGCCTGCACACCGAGAGCGTAAAAAACGGCGACTGGCTGAAGTCAAAGCAATGGTGCTACTGGAAGCTCCCGCCCGTCTGCCTTGAAGGGCTGACCATGGGGCTTATCGGTTTTGGCTCCATCGGCCGCCGCATGGGCGAACTGGCGCACGCTTTCGGCATGAGCGTTCTTGCTTACTGCCGTGTTCCCAAGGATCCGCCCACTTACAGCCCCTTTGCCTTTGCCACGCTTGAGCATCTCATCTGCGCATCAAACGTCATTTCCCTGCACTGCCCACTGACCAAGGAAACGCAGCACATAATCAATGCGAAAACCCTGGCCAACATGCGCAAGGGGGCCATACTGCTCAATACGTCCCGTGGGCCGCTTGTGGACGAGGCCGCAGCCGCCGCAGCCCTCAAAAGCGGCCAGTTGGGCGGGCTTGGCACGGACGTTCTTTCCGAAGAACCCCCCAAAGCGGACAACCCCCTGCTCACGGCCCCCAATACGCTTATTACACCGCATATCGCCTGGGCCACTACCAGGGCGCGTCAGAACATCATTGACCTCACCGCGGAAAACATCCGCCGCTGGAGTGCGGGCACGCCCGTCAATGTCGTAAACGGGGTGAGCAACGCCTAGCCATGTACATTGACATCCACACCCACGCCTTTCATCCCAAGATTGCGCACAAGGCCGTGGAACACCTTAACGGACATTATGATGTTGCCTGCGCTGGCAATGGCACCATAGATGATCTGCTGCAACGCGAGCGCAAGGCCGGAATTGACAGGTGTGTGGTGCTGTGCGCAGCCACGGCGCCCGCACAGGTCATTCCGGCAAACAGTTACGCCATCAGCCTGCAAAGGGCCTACCCGGACCAGGTTATCGCTTTTGGCACGGTGCACCCCGGCTATGAGCAGTGGGAAGCGGAACTGGACCGTCTGGAAGCGGCCGGCATACGCGGCATGAAGCTGCACCCGGACTTTCAGGGATTCTGGCTCAGCGACCCGCGCCTTTTGCCCATCTTTGAGGCGTCTCAAGGGCGCTTTGTGTTTGAGATGCACATCGGCGACAGAATCTCCCCTGAAAAAAACCCCTCCTGCCCCTACAAGCTTGCGGCCATTCTGGACGCCTTCCCCCGGCTTCAGGTCATTGCCGCGCATTTTGGCGGCTACCGCATGTGGGCGCACGCGCTCAAGACCCTCATGGTCAGGGAGCGGCCCAACCTCTGGTTCGACACGTCCAGCACCACGCCCTTTGCGACCCCCATGCTGGTCAAAAAGCTGCTGGCTGCCTGCCCCCCGGAAAGGATACTCTTTGGCACGGACTGGCCGCTTTACGACCCGCTGGAAGAACTCCAGCGGATTCAGCAGATGGGCGGCCTGAGCGACAGCATGATGGACAGGATATTGAGCAACGCCACTGCCCTGCCCGGCCTGCTGGATAGGAAAAAAGCCCGCATGGGGGCCGCAGGATAAAACAGGCCCGCGTTGTCGCCACTTCGGCAAAAGAGCGAAACAACAGGCTGCGTGCAAAGGGAACGACACTGGCCGGGCATTGACAGCCCACATCTTTACAGGTAAAGCATTTGCCAGGCCGGGCGGCGGCATCACTGCCAACTCCGTCAGGTCCGAAAGGAAGCAGCGGCAACAGACGTTGCCGGGTGTCCGGCCTATAAAAGCCGCAACGGAATCTCCGTTGCGGCTTTTACTTTTTTGGGCATTGAGCACTGCAATGCTCGCGTATGGCAGGCAAAAAGCCTGCCTGCCCGCATTTTGTGGCAAGGATTTTCAGAGAAATCCTTGCAGGGCAGCTGACTCATTTCATTCACAAACGATTCTGGCGCAAACGATTCTGGCGCAAACGGTTCTGGCGCAAACGGTTCTGGCGCAAACGGCCCTAGCGGTCTTTTTCCGTGTCAGACATGACATCCACCTGATAAATGCCGCGCATTTCTCCCAGGTGGGCGCGCATGGCCTCTTCCGCCGCGTCGGCGTCGCGCTGCTGCAGCGCTTCATAAATCCGCACGTGGGCATTGTATGCCAGTTCACTCTGCTTGCGCACCTGCATGGAGGCGTACAGGGGCGTGATCAGCCAGCCCGCGAAGCCGTTGGAAATGATATCCAGAAAACTGTTTGAGACGCAGTTGACAAGATAGCGGTGAAAATCAATGTCCGCCTCGGCAAATTCCCGTATTTCCGAATTGTCCAGCAGGGCGCGCTGCCTTTGCAGTATGCGCGCGAGTTCAGCCAGATGCTCGTCCGTCATATGCCGGGCCGCATGACGCGCCACCGCCGTTTCAAAAAACTGCCGCAGATCGTGCATCTGCCGCCAGCCGTCATGCGTGCTGGAGTAAATTTCCATGGTGGCGCGCATTTCGCGCAGCAGGGGGTTGAGCGTAAGCCTACAGACCCGCGCGCGCATGCCGGGCGACACCTCTATAAGACCCATGCGCGCCAGGGCTGAAAGCGCTTCGCGCACGGCAGGCCGCCCAACACCAAATTCATCCATAAGCTCACGTTCAGAAGGCAGTTTTTGCCCCACCTGGTATACGCCAGATTGTATGTCTTCCAACAGGCAGGACAGCACCTCCACATGCACGCGCGGACGTTGGATGCTGCGTCTTCTGCCCTGCAGCCTTTCCGCACTGCCATTATTCGCATTGGTGGTTGTCATGGCGCTATCTATCTCCTTTATACAGTAAGTAACCATGGCACGGATACGCATAACCTTGCCACGCGGGTTTTTTAAAAACAACTGGCATCACAGGATCACATCTCCCCGGCTTGCAAATTATGGGGCAAACAAGCTGTTTGCTTGCCAGGGCTCTTCCTGTATACCTGTGGGGCAGCAAGGAATCATGGCGCCTGGCGCTCCTTGCCGTTTTTTTTCGTCCTGGAGCAGATTAACTTTGAAAATGTACATTCTCAAAGTTTAAGATACGCTCGCTTCGGTGCTTAACCGCGCAGATAAACTGCGCTTACACCTCTGCGGCGGGCGTCTGCTTCCGCATCCGCCAGAGCAATTTCAAGCGGCAGCCGTCAGGCGACAAAGAAGCCTTACGGATGGCGACAGCATCGCTAGTGAAATTGCCCTAACCGCCCGCGAGGCCGTTTATTTCGACCCCCCAGGCAGAAACACGTCAGTCAAGGAGTGTATCATGTCTCGTATCAAGAATCTGCGGGATGAAGCCCTGGCCATGCACAAAGAGTATCAGGGCAAGATAGAGGTGCGCGTCAAAGTGCCCGTCAATGACGCCGATGACCTTACCCTGGCCTATTCGCCCGGCGTTGCCGAGCCCTGCATGGAAATCTACCGTCAGCCCGAAACGCTTGATGTCTACACAAACCACTCCAACTTTGTCTGCGTGGTTTCCAATGGCACAGCTGTGCTGGGCCTGGGAGACATCGGCCCTGCCGCCGCCATGCCGGTTATGGAAGGCAAATCCCTGCTTTTCAAAACCTTTGGCGATGTGGACGCCTTCCCCATTTGCATCAACACCAAGGATACCGCAAAAATCGTTGAACTGGTGGAACTCATGTCGCCCACCTTCGGCGGCGTGAACCTTGAGGATATCAAGGCTCCAGAGTGCTTTGTCATTGAAGACAGCCTGAAAAAGAACGGCATCTTCAAGGGCCCCATCTTTCACGATGACCAGCACGGCACGGCCGTTGTCACCCTGGCCGGGCTTATCAGCGCCCTCAAGATCGTGAACAAGAAACTGGAAGACATCACCGTCGTCACCAGCGGCGCAGGGGCAGCGGGCATTGCCATCATCAAGCTGCTCATGGCGCTTGGCCTGAAAAACGTCATCATGTGCGACTCGCGCGGCCCCATATGGGAAGGCCGCCCGGAGGGCATGAACTCCTACAAGGAAGACATCGCCCGCCGCACCAATCCCCAAAAGATCAAGGGCGGCCTGGCCGACGCCATCAAGGGCGCGGACGTCTTCATCGGCGTGTCCGCACCGGACACCCTCACTGAAGATATGATACGCAGCATGGCCAAAGACCCCATAGTCTTCGCGCAGGCCAACCCCATACCTGAAATCTGGCCGCTCCAGCGCGCCAAGGACGCCGGGGCCAAAGTGATTGCCACGGGCCGTTCAGATTGCCCCAACCAGATCAACAACGTGCTGGCCTTCCCCGGCATCTTCCGGGGGGCTCTGGACGTGGCCGCCACGGATATCAACGACGCCATGAAAATTGCGGCGGCCTATGCCATAGCCGATCTGGTCAAGCCTGAAGAGCTGAACCCGGAATTTATCATCCCTTCCACGCTCAACCCCGAAGTAGCGCCACGAGTGGCCGCTGCCACCGCCAAGGCTGCCATGGAAAGCGGCATTGCCCGCAAGCCGATGGACCCGGAAGTTGTGGCCCAAAACCTCAAAAAGCGTCTGGCCAACCGCAAAGGCTGATGCACCGGGCCAGATCGCGCAGACCTTCTGCAATTCCGGCGGCTGCCCTGGCAGCCGCCGGATAAAAAACTGGCCGTCCTGTCTTCCCTGACCTGATACCACTTACGGACAGGCACAGGCACACGGCGGCGTTTTTGCAAAAGCTGAAGCTGTGCTTGGGCCTTCGCTGCTGGCGACTGCTCGCGCGGTCGCCTAAACAATTGCAAAGTAAAATTGCTCTAGCTGTTCAATCAATCAACAATTCAGGGCAATTGCCGCCTTCCTACGCACACCCAAAGCCACGTGCCATTGGCGCAATTCTGACTGCAATATATGTAATGGGGTATCCTTACGTAAAAAATCAGGTTTGACAAGTTAAATAAGGATACCACAGGTTCCTCTACCTACAGCGGCAGCAGGCCATGCCAGTCTTGTTCTGGCTCAAGGGCGGGGCATCTTTGAGAATATAGTTCTGTAAAAATTTCTTCATTGCGTGTTCCCTGAACACACGCCATTACGCATCAGCGCATTTGCCCCGCCCATACGCGAACAGGCCCGTCTTCCACAGAAGACGGGCCTGTTCACGTCATTGTATAGCAAGAACCAAATATATTTTAGGGGGTGGGGGCGTGGGGGAGGAGACCCTTTTTAGAGTATTTACCTTTTGAAAAAAGGTAAATGCTCTACCGCTGCACGAGAGTGCAGCGCGCCACTACGTGGCGTGGATTCTGCCGCAAATCGCATTTGCGGCAGAATGACACCTTTGAAATGTAAAACATTTCAAAGGTAATCTGGTCCAAAGGAGGGTCCCACCCCCACAAAACATCTCTGTAAAACTTTCTAATACCCTGTTAATGCCCTGTTATGGCGTATTTTTTCAGCTTATATTGCAGCAGGCTTTTTGAAATACCAAGATATTCCGCAGCCTTGACCTGCACAAGATCTGCCCGCACCAGCGCCCTGCGTATGAGGGCGGCTTCGATTTTTTCCAGGGTGTCGGCAAGGTCGAGCTGCACGGGCAGAAGGTCCACGGCGCTTTTGAACTGTGATTCTTCATCGCGGATTTCTGCGGGCAGATTGTCCACATTGATGACAGCGCCGGGCACCAGCACAAGACAGCTCTCCACCACATTTTCAAGCTGCCGGATATTGCCCGGCCACTCGTAGCCCGTCAGGTAATTGAGGGCCTCGGTGCTGAATGTTTTGGCGGCCATGGTGTTGTCAGCGCAGACTTTTTCCACAAAGTGGGCCACCAGCAGCGGGATGTCTTCGCGGCGCTCGCGCAGGGGCGGCAGGGGAACCTGCACCACGTTGAGCCTGTAATACAGGTCATCGCGAAACGCGCCTTTTTCCACCAGGGCGGCAAGATCCTTGTTCGTGGCTGCCACCACGCGAATGTCCACCTCAATTTCTTCGCCGCCGCCCACACGCTCGAACCGCCGTTCCTGAAGCACACGCAAAAGCTTGACCTGAAGGTCGGGCGTGAGTTCGGCTATTTCGTCCAGAAAAAGCGTGCCCCCGTCGGCCTGTTCAAAGCGGCCGCGCCGCATGGCCACTGCGCCAGTAAAGGAGCCTTTTTCGTGCCCGAAAAGCTCGCTTTCCAGCACGCCGGGGTTGAGGGCCATACAGTTGACGGACACAAAGGGATTGTCCTTGCGGGGGCTTGTGTAGTGTATGGCGCGCGCCACAAGCTCCTTGCCCGTGCCCGATTCGCCTGTAATGAGCACTGTCGAGCGGCTGGGCGCGGCGCGTTCAACCATGACAAGCACGTCGCGTATGGCGCGGCTGCGCCCCACGATCTTGTGTACGCCGTAGCGGTCTTCCATAACTTCCTGCAACAGGCGGTACTGCCTGTGGGCGCGGGCAAGTTCCACGGCGTTATGGATGGAAAGCAAAAGCTCGTCATTGGAAAAAGGCTTGGTGATATAGTCAAAGGCCCCGTACTTCATCACGTCCACAGCGCTTTCAATGGACCCGAAGGCCGTCATGATGAGCACCGGAATATAGGGCCAGCGTTTCTTTACTCTTTCAAGCACCTCACGCCCGGTGACCTTGGGCATCTTCATGTCCGTCACCACCACGTCCACCTCGCTTTCTTCAAGAAAGGCCAGGGCGGTTTCGGGGTCGCTGATGGCGGTGACGACGTATCCTTCGTCTTCCAGCAGGGTTTGCAGAACAAGCAGATAGTTTTTTTCGTCGTCAATAATAAGAATATGCGCTTTTTCACTCATAAGACTATTCCTGTGCCCCGGTATGGGCCTCGGGCAGCAGCACACGTACAAGAGCGCCGCCTTCCGGGCCGTTTTCCAGCTGGATCTCGCCGCCGTGGCTGGTGATAATGGACTGTACAATGGGCAGCCCCAGGCCTGTGCCCCCGTCTTTGGTCGTAAAGAAGGGATCCAGCAGATTGCCCACAGTGGCTGCGTCAAAGCCCGGCCCGGAATCAAGAAATTCCAGCCGGACATGGCCGTCGCCGTCGTGGCTGCCGCTGATGCGCAGGATGCCCGGCCCGTCCATCGCCTGTTGTCCGTTGATCAGGATATTGTAAAAAGCGCGGTACAGCAAATCCTTGTCGCCGTGTACAAAGAGCGATTCTTCAGTCTCACGCTCCACTGCCACGCCGCGCCGGGCCATGTCGCCTTCAAGAAAGGCCAGCAGCTGATCCAGCACAAGGCTCACATCAACAAGGTTCTGCTTGGGTTGACGGGGGCGGGCGTAGTCCAGAAAATCGTTTACCGTCTGCGACAGGCGCACAGATTCGTCAAAAATCGCGCCCAGAATACGCCGCGTGCCCGCATCGGCCTGGTCTGTACGGCGTTGCAGCAATTCGGCGCTGGAGCGGATGATGCCGAGGGGATTGCGTATTTCGTGGGCAATGCTGGCGATGACGCGCCCCATGCTCACAAAACGCTCATTGCTGTGCAGCTGCTTTTCAAGCTGCCGGTTTTTTTGCATACGCTCGGCCAGTACACGCTCCGAACGGTGGATAAGCATGAGCAGCAGGCCGAAAAGCACCACGGAAGACATGAGGCACATGACCACAATGATGCCCTGGAAAGTCAGCACCTGCTCATAGTCGCCCGTAATGTCCTGCGTGAGTTCAAGGGCCCCCATGATGGGAGCTTCCTGCCCTGGTTGCAGGGGTTCGCCTTTGAGCGGATAGAGCACGCGCAGAACAAAGGTGCCCTCCTCCAGCGGCAGCCTGAAGGGGGCCTGCCAGGCGGGTATGGTGGAGACTATTTCAGACGAAGGCGCTCCGCCGTGCAGTATGTCATCAAGATTGTCGGGGGAAAGCCCGGCCCGGCCCACTTCTTCCTTGTGGGTGGAATAGGCCACCAGCCGGGAAAAGTCGTAAATGCGCAGGCGTTCCACCGGCAACCCCTGAAGGACGGATTGCACGACCTGGTCAAGTCTTTCGTACTGTGCGGGCTGGCGCAGGGCGATGCGCCCGTAGCCCATCAGTGTCGGCAGGGCGAAACGCCGGAATATCTGGCTGTTGAGGTTTTCTACCAGCAGGCGGGCAAAGCCTTCCTGCCGGGTCAGCAGCGTTTCGCGCGCCGAATTGGAGATAAAGAAAGAAAGCCCCAGACTGGTGAGCAAAATGACCACCAGTGAAAGCCACGACAAAGGACGGGCGTAGCTCAGCGGCAGGCCGCCTTCAGCTTCACCCTGTGCATTGGGAACAGGCCCGCCCGGATTGCTCGGGCTCCAGTCCTGAACGCCGCCGGCATACGTCTGTGCGCCGTCTTCAGCCTGTGGGCCGCGCGGCGCGCAGCCCGAATCACTGTTCGTTGCGCTCCGCTTTTTTTTGAAGAACATCTGCTTTCCTTAAAATGCCTGCTCTTGCGTGGGCACGGCCATAAAAGTATCCAGATCCGCATGTTCGGTAGCATAGCCGGGCGCGCCCAGGCGGGCGTTGGCCAGGCGCTTGCCCAGTTCCACCGCGGGCTGATCCAGGGGGTTCACGCCCATGAGCCAGCCAGTAAACAGGGTCGCCGCCTCCAAGAGCAGCATAAAGGCCCCGGCGGCCCTGGGGCCCGTACCGTCCATATCAATGTGCACCAGCGGCACCGCATTCATGCACAGGGCCATGCGCGTGCCCAGAGCCTCGGCTTCAAGCAGCGCGCCCAGGGGCTTGCCGCGCAGCCATGCCCATTCCTGCGGCAGATCCTGACCAAAGGCACGGCCTGCGGCCTGCCCACGGCTGGTTAAAAAGATGCAGCCCTTGTTGCGCGGGCCGCTCAGAAACATCTGGTTTACCGAATGCTGATCCGTAACCCCTGTGGCAGCCACTGGCAGAATACCCTGCCCGTCCTTGCCCAGACTTTCGGCCCACAGTTGCGCAAACCAGGGGCCAAGGGCCGCCCATTGCGGCACGTAGCAGAACAGGATGAGCTGGCTGTATTCCTGCAGTTCCAGCGCGTGAGCCCAGCAGGCAAGCGCAAAGGACGGGTGCTGCCCCATGGCGCGCGGATTTTCCACCAGTTGACGGGCCACACTGGCCGCGCCGTCCAGGAGGGCCTGCCAGTCAATGCCCAGAAATCCGGCGGGCAGCAGCCCCACGGCGGAAAGCACGGAGTAGCGCCCGCCCAGATAGTCCGGAACTTCCAGCGAAGCCAGACCGAGCAGGGTGGCCTCCTGCCGCAGATAGCCGGATGTGGCGTCGGTAACAACCACCATGTGGTCATGCCAGCCCTGGCCCAGAGCGTCCTGAAGCCACTGGCGCACCAGAAAATACTGGGCCAGGGTTTCAATGGTGCCGCCGGATTTGCTGATGCAGACCACAGACGTGTCCGCCGCGTCGAGGCTGCCAAGCAGGGCTTCAAATTCTTCAGCGCACACGTTGTCGGCAATCCACAGGCACGGGCCGTCATGCCCCGGCCTGTCCTGACCCGGCGCAAAGGCTTTTTGCAGTGCCCGCGCGCCCAAAGCCGAACCGCCTATGCCCAGAACAACCATGTGTTTGCGGGTTCGCACCTTTTCAAGAATGGGCGGCAGATCCCGCTCAAGCGTCGCCCTGTACGGCATTGAAAGAAAAGGCAGAACGCCCTGAGCCAGCTCACGCTCCAGACGGACGCCCAGTTCGGCGGCCCTGGCCTGAAGAGGGGCGGCGTCCGCCGCGTTCAGCCTGTGACTGTAGGCCCGTGACCATTCAAGATAATGAGACATAGGCTTCTCCCTTATACCTTTTGCCTGTCGTTATGGCGGCCCAAGGTTTAAGAAAACACTGATTAAAGAGCCTGTTGGAAACGCGCAATTGTTTCATTTGGCAAGGCACGTTCTTTTTTCAAGCAGGAGTGGACTCTTCCGTCCTCGACTGTTTCATAAAAAGTGAAGCAAGGCCGCCAAACGGAATACATCAGTGTTTTCTTAAAGCAATTTTAAAAACTGCTTTGACGGCTACGTGGGCGGGTGCCCTTGAAATATAGCGGCGCGGCCTGTATTTGCCCGCCTGGCCGCAATCCGCCTGGCCGCAATCTGCCTGGCCTCAGTCTGCCTGGCCTCAGTCTGCCTGGCCGCAGCCCGCGTACGGAGCGCGTTTCACAGCAAACTCAGTGGTTTGGGGGCAAAAAACCGGCGGCGTACCAGCTTGTAGGTCTGGGGGCGCACGCCGAAACGGTAACGCCAGAGCGCACAGGTCTCACGGGTGGCGCAGGCGCGCACTTCTTCCCTGTCGCCAGCGCAGAGCATGCACTGCCTCCGGATGGCGCGCAAAGCCTGAAGCCCCGCCTCCGCCTCGGGCGCGGGGCAGGACTCGTCAGGCAAGGATGCAAGACGCCATTCCCAAAGGGGGCAGTGCCTGTCAGCGCAGGCGCGCACAGCCCTGCCCGATGCTCCCTGGCATTCAAGACAGAACTGGCGGATGGCCGTCAACGGCCCGCTTTTGCCGCCGCCCCGTGCAGACGTATCTGTGCTGCGCTGGTTCAAGCTTTTTCGGCTCCACAGCATTTTTTGTATTTTTTGCCACTGCCGCAGGGGCAGGGATCATTACGCCCCACCTTGACCTCCGGCCTGCGGTAGGCTTCCGGCCTCAGGCCGACGCCGTCCACATAATAAATCTTGTCTTCGTGCCGGGCAAAGAAACTGCGTTCGCCAAGCTGCCGGGGGACGCCTTCCATTTCGTAGTAGGCGTGAAATTCCACCACATCGAAAAGCTCGCCGTTCCGCCCTGCGGGCACGCCGTCTTCCACCCGCCCGATATCCAGGCGCAGCCAGTGGACATCCTTGGCCTGTTCCGTCAGCTTTTGCACAGAAATGTCGTCCCGGTAGTCCGGGTGCGTGCTGTCCACAAGCCATTGATAACGGCCCAATACATAGGCCGAATACCGTGAGCGCATAAGTGTTTCGGCATCGTTGGGCCAGACCGTTCCATCCATATGGGGGGCACAGCACTGGTCCAAAGACCGTCCGCTGCCGCAAGGGCACTGTTGTAGCATGAAATCCACCTTGGTTTTGCGCCCGCAAAGGGCATATAACCCAAGAATATTAACGCATGCCCGCGCGGGCGGCAAGAGCGGTAAGGGGCAGGACTTCGGGTTTGCGCCAGGCTTTACCGGCATATGCGCGAAAAATCCGCCCCGGCGGCGCTCCCTCGCAGGAACAGCCACTCCAGGGCGGACAGGATATGGTAAATGCGGCATGCACAAAGGCGCGTATGTGCATGCCGCGCAACGCCGGTTGGCTCAGCTTGTAGGGGCCGGAGGAGACTGCGAACACGGGGGTCGCAGGCAGACAAGGCAGCCAGGCCGCACGGCGAAATTTTTTTCTTTTGGTACAAGGCCGGATTCTTTCTGTACCTGGCCGGATTCATTGCACACAGGGCCGGATTCATTCTTCTCGGGGGCAGGCCATGAGATGAAAAGCTGCAGAAGCCCCTTGGCCGCCGTGCATGCGCGGGCATGGGCCAGCACCCCGCCTCCGGCGGTGATGACAGCGCAGACCGTGCCCTCATACGGTGGCCGTGAGCCGTAAAGGAGGCACCACAAACGCACGCCGTCCTTTTCTTCCTGCACGCGCACAATTTCGCCGCAGCCCATGCGCACCAGCATGCGGATGAGCCTGTAGCCCTGCCGATAGACGCCCACGCCAACCAGGAGCGCCAGGCCCACAAAGCCCACCGCCAGCACAAAGGGATTGACCCCGGTCAGCCGCAGGACAAAGGACGTGGACTGGGCGCGCATGTCATTGGCATCGGCATGCACCTGCACCATATAGTTTTGAAAGGTGCTGGCGGCAGCGCCCCTGAAGGCCACCCGCATGTGGTATTCACCAGGTTCCGCCTGATTTTCGGCACTTACCACGCCGCGCCACATGCCGTTGCCAAACCAGTATCCCGCAAAAAAACCTTCAAGATTGAACGTCAGTGGGGCGTTCGCCGGAGTGAAACTTACTTCGATATCCCGCATCACAGGATTTTTGATCGTCAGTTGGCCTGAAAGCGCCGCCGATTTTCCCGGCAAAAGTTCAAGCGTGGTTGCCCCTGACCGCATGAGCCCCTGAAGCCCGTCCACCAGTCCCAGCAGGGCCACAACCAGAAAAACCGCGCAGACCATCCCCAGCTTGTGCTGGCGCTGGCGGATGTCCTGGCAGGATTCCCATATGCTGGCGTCAAGAACGGTCTGCATGGGCACATTATATCCTCTGCACGCGGGGGCGGCAATCATGAGCGCTGCACCGTCAAGGAGTGCGACGAAGACTCCAGCACGCGCCAGCTCACCAGGCTGAGCCCCTTGCGCGGCAACTCCACCATGCTCACCCCTTCTGCGGGAAACCGCCGCCGCACCAGCCGTGTCAGCCAGAAGGCTCCGGCCCACAGGGGAATGGAGATGCCGAAAAACCAGGCGCAGAAGACCAGTTCAGCAGAATTAAAGCTGCGCGACGATTGATACGCGGCCGCAAAGACCGCCGCCACCATGAGCGCATTGGCCGTTATACGTATGCCACTGATATACAGGTGCTGCTTGTAGCTGTTCATTCTGCTCTCCAAAGGCTTTTGCCGGGGCAGGCTTATGGCCCGCCCCGGCAGTGTGACGCTGTATATGCTTACTTGCTGAAGATGTTGGTCTTGCTCACGTTCATGATGCGGATGGCCTGATCCTTGTCGCTGGTGCGGAAGGCGACGCGCATCTCGTTGCCGGCCGTCCAGGCATAGACCGGCAGGTCGATTTCGCTGGCAGGCACCTTGAAGGTGATCAGGGAGCTCAGACGGCTGGAGTACACCGTAACGGTCTGCTGTTCCTTGTCCACGATGGGGAACGTCTTGCCAGCCACCTTGGGATGCTTGGGCCGGATGTTCTTTTCCACGTCAACGAACTGCACGGGTATTTCACGCACGGCGTTGGCGTTGTTGTCATAAATGAGCACGTTATTCTTGGCCAGATCGATCATCAGGCGGCCGCCCACTTCAGGCGTGGGACCCATTTCACCAGGAGTGGTGGGCAACTTGTAGGTATGCGTTCCGCCACTGTAATGGGGGTTGAACTGGTCATGGGTAACGTCAACAACGATGGTTATTGTTTTGCCTTCGGGGTTAAAGGCCACACAGCGGCCCTGTTCCACTCCGCCTTCGAAGTTGCAGGCGGCAAGAAAGGTGGTCAGTCCAAGAACCATTATAAGCAGCAAACTACGAATCTTCATGACTGTGTTCCTCCTAGCTGTTCGCTGCCCGCATCTTCTTGGCGGCCAATTCCGCCTTGGCGCCCTGCACCATCTTCACCGCGATGTAGATGGAAATGGCACTCACGAAGCCAAGCACTTCAACGGTGGCCAGAGGGCCAAGCAACCAGCCCCAGGCCGGGAATTCGGCTTCAAGAAGCTTGAGTACAACCGACATAAGGCAGCCGAGAACGGCCAGGCCGAAGACAAAACGGATGCCGTAACCCTTGACGTACTTGGTGGCCACCACGCCTATCTGCGCTCCAACGGCAGCGCCAGCCAGCATGATGAGGGCGGCCAGGAGCTCCACGCGACCCTTGTACGCGTAGGACGCCGTGCCGTACAGGCCGGAAATGGCAACTTCAAAGAGGTCCGTGCCCACTGCCAGATGGGTGGGGCAGCCCACAAGATAGACCAGAGCGGGCATACGGATGAGACCGCCGCCGATACCGAGGATACCGGCCAGCCAGCCCGTGAAAAAACTGACCGCGATGGGCAGCCACGCAGAGCAGGTGATGTTGGCATGCTTGAAGTGTACAACGGGAGGAATCCTGATGGCTTGAAGACGTGAAGCCCAGTCGACACCCACAGCGGTGGCGTCCAGTTCCGTTTGATGTGCCTTGGCCTCGCGCTCCTTACGGCGGCGCACTGCGGCGTCGTGGAAGACCAGCCAGGCAATGGATATGAGCAGCACCACGTAGAGCCAGCGCACGACCTTGTCCACCGAGCCTATGCGCTCAAGCCACATGACCATCTGCGCGCCGAGTTCAACGCCGAAGATCGTACCGATGAGCATGGTGACGCCCAGCATGTAGTCAACGTTGCCGAACTTGCCGTGACGCATGGTAGAAATAAGTGATTTACCGGCCATCTGCGCAACGTCGGTACCGATGGCAAAAGCCATGGGGAAGCCAAGGATGTTCAGACCGGGGGTCACCATCCATGCGCCGCCCATACCGAAGAAGCCGCCGATAATACCCACGCCGAATCCAAGAATGAGCAGCCCCGGCCAAAAAATGTTCACGCCGGAAATGGGCATCAAAATATACAGCCATTCCATATTGTGCCCCCTTACTTTTCGGCCAGTTCGCGGTGCTTGAGGTCAATGCCGATGTGCGTCATGACGATGTCAGCCAGCCAGCCCAGAATGCATCCCACGGTAGGAATGATGAGCATGGTCAGGATGGCGAAAAATAAATGGCTTTCATTGTACATTTCGGCCCACCAGTACAGTATGCCGTCCAGCTTGCGCGTATCGGCCACAAGAACCACCGACGTTGCCTTGCCGCCAGCTGCCAGGGCCAGACCAGGCATGGCGGCAAGCATGAGCGCGCAGCCTGCCAGCCACGTCATGAGCTTGCGCATCTTCTTCATAAAACCCTCCACTCAGTTTGCGTTCCTTTTGGACTCTCTTCGGCTGTTCCCACACCGGGCCACACCGATTTTCACGCAGTGAATGTGAAAAAGATAGCAATCCCCGTGCCATTGCATGATATTTGGCGTAATTGGCCGATTTTTTCCTATGTTTGCACGAAACATCTTGCCACTTTTTCGCAACTGACCTATAGTCGCCACAAAGATTGCGCTTTTTTGCGCAACCACAAAAGGGGGCTCCCTGATGCGCTTCTACAGAACGCTTCCCGGCGGCAGCACGTTGGATATCACCTCCTTTTTCATGAATCGCAGTCTTGTCAGCCGAATGCTCATACTGGGCCTCCCCCTGCTGGCCGTGGTTCTGCTTCTTATCTTTGTCGCCACCGGCAGCAGCATCGAAAACATCGTCAATCGCGCAATAGCGCGCAACGCGCAGCTTCAGGCCCAGGGCATGAGGCTGGCCCTTGAGCACGCGCTGGCAGAAACACGCAACCAGCTGCTTATTCTGGCCGCAGGTTCCATGGACCCTGCTGACATGAAAAACAGGCTGGAGTTCCGCGCCAGGGCCGACGGCCTGCATTACCGCGAGGTGGCCTACGTGGGCCTTGCCCCCGAGAACCGCTATCTTTTGCTCAACCACGAGGGGCAGGTCATCAATGTGCCCATGCATGTGGCGCTGGACAGCCCCTCGAGCCCTTTTCACAACCTCAGCGGCGAACAGCAGCCGGGCTATGTCAATGTGGGGCAACCCATGGAGGCCGTGTACTCTATGGTGCCGGTCAATAAATCCCTGCAAAGCCTGTCCCTTCATGTGCTGCGCTTTTTTACGGCCGTGCAGGACAGCGAGGGCAACTTCAAGGGCTACCTGCTGTTGTCCCTTGATATGAAGGATCTGCGGGACATCGTTTCGCGCTATTCATCCCCGGAGGCCCCCATTGCGGCGTCAGGAGCCGAAACCCGCGTGCGCAGCCTGTTTTTCGACAGGGACGGCTGGATGCTGTTTCAGTCCGAAACGCCAGACGCGGCTCTGGCGAGCAAAAGCCTGGCCAACGACGCCGTGCGGGCGGGATTTTGGGGCGACTACGGGCGTCCCGGCTTCAGCATGGCTTTTCGCCCAAGCCCGGAACACATCAATTACTGGAGCATGGTTGCCGACGTGCAGGCGGGGCAGGCCAACCAGCTGCCCATGACAGAAAGCAGCACCGTATGGAGCAACGGCCAGATGCGGGTGGAGCGGGTGAGCTATGTGCCCATAAGCTTTACGCCCGGTTCGGGCGGCGCGCCCATTGTGCTTGGCGGCCTGGCCGTTCTGGACACCAGCTTTACGACCACCCGCGCCGGCATGCAGGTCACGGGCATATACACCGTCAGTTTTCTTGGGGGCATGCTGCTTTTAACGCTGAGCCTGTGGTGGCTGGCGCGCCAGATGAGCAAATCGCTCAACATCCTTGGGTGGGCGTTGCACAAGAACAACATCACGGGGGTTTCCGACGACCTTGACCTGCCGCCCATGCCCAGGGAACTGGAAGGCGTGAAGGCAGACATCAACGTCCTGCTGGGACGCCTGCGCCAGGCCAGGATACAGCGCCTCAGCCACGAGGCCCTGCAGGACGCGCAATGGCAGCGCGAACCCGCGCCCGACCTGCCCCACCCCGAAGACCTGCCCGCCAGCGGCCTTGTGGGAACGTCACCCGCCATGCAGACCCTGTACGATCAGGTGCGCAAGGCCTCTCAGGTTCTGGCCGACGTGCTTGTCATCGGTGAAACCGGCACAGGAAAGGAACTGGTGTCTGAAGCCATACACCGCCTGAGCTCGCGGGCCTCCGGCCCGTTCATCACCATCAACTGCGGTGCGCTGGATGAAAACCTGCTTATGGACACCCTGTTCGGCCACGTGAAAGGAGCCTTTACCGAGGCCCGGCAAGCCCGAAAGGGCGCGTTTCTGGCGGCGGAAGGCGGCACCCTCATGCTGGACGAAGTGGGCAACGCCGCGCCCAAGGTGCAGCAGGCGCTGCTCCGCGCGCTGTCCAACCGGCGCATACGCCCTCTTGGCAGCGACCAGGAGGTTCCCTTTGACACGCGCATCATCGCCGCCACCAACGCTTCCCTGCTTGAAGACGCGCGCGAGGGCTCCTTCCGCGAAGATTTGTATTACCGCCTTGCCGTCATCACCATCCACACGCCTCCCCTGCGGGAACGAAAGAGCGACATTCCCTCGCTGACCGTGTATTTTCTCACAGAAGCCGTGAAGGCCAGGGCCAGGGCCGACGAAATGGATGCGGCAAGCGAGGCCGAGACCGACGCCGAGAGCAACGGCTTTTCCTCCGCACTGTCTTCCCGTACGGGCAAGGGAGCGAAGATGCCCAACGCCGCCCAAATGCCGCAAATGCCGCAGATGCCGCAGATAAGCAGGGGCGCTCTTGCCAAGCTCATGGCCCACTCCTGGCCCGGTAATGTGCGCGAACTGAAAAATACGCTGACCCGCGCCCTGACATTCTGCGAAGAAAACATCCTTTATGCCGAAAATATCCAGTTGGGTTCCATAACCCTGTCCAATGGGGTCAAGGCCGCCGACGTTCACGAAAAGCAGGCGGCCGCACAAATGGCTGACCCGCAGATGCAGGACGGCCGCGACTGTCTGCAAGGCCGGATTGACCATGGCGCGGGCGGCGACGGCAACGGCGCTGCAACCAGGGACGACCCGCAGTCTTTCAATGGGGCAACCGCCATGGCCCCTGGCGACGCCACAGAAAACCAGGCTGCAGGGCAGTCTTTTTCTTCCATGCCTGGCTCTGCGGCTCCCATATCGGGCTTCACCGCCTCTGCCAGCCCGCCACGCCAGACGCCGCAGTACGCCCCCGGCTTTGAGCGCGCTCCCGGCCAGGAATCCGCGTTTGCATCGGCCTCGGGCGTGAGCGCGAACACCGCTGATGCCGCAGGCGGCATGACGAGCACGGCCATGGCCCGCCTCAACTCCCGCCAGACGGAGATGTGGCCGCGCCTTGTGGCCATGGGCAGCATAAGCCGCCAGGAATATCAGCAGATGCTGGGCAAGGACATTTCCATGCGTACTGCGCAGTACGATCTGCAACTCTTCGTGCAGATGGGTCTTGTGCGCAAGGAAGGCCGCGGCCCGGCCCAGCGATATGTGGTTGTGGGCGCATCTCTTTCCGAAGGCTGATACAACGCCTCAAACAGCATACCAAGGGTGTTTTCGTGGTCAGCAAGCTGAAAAAACTTTTTGGCCGCAAGCCGCGCATCACGCGCGAGCAGGCCATGGTCGCCTTTCATCGGCGGTACGCCTCGTTCAAGGAACTGTTGCAGGCCAACGCCGACCTTGCGGGCATTCTGGCTGGCCTCAACGCCACGCAGCAGGGCGAGCGCCATATGGAAACCAGTCAGGTGCGCAAGGAGGCCCGGCGGGCCATCTTTCGCTGCGACCGCATGGCGACCACGCTCAATGACATTTCCAATCAACGGCATCAGGATTTGCACGCCGCCTTGCAAAACATTGCCAAACGCATTGAAAAGGAGCTGGACCAGCGCGCCAGCGGTGATGTGCCCACCCTCACCCTTGATCTCATTGAAATAGACGCCAGCATGGCCTACAGCGTGGGCGGCAAAAACGCCAACCTGGGCGAACTGCGCAACATGCTGGATATGCCGGTACCGCGCGGATTCGCCATCACCATCAGGGCCGGGAGCATTTTTCTTTTGCGCACTCCCGGGCTTTTCAAGAGCATCTATTCCCTGCTGCGCTCCATAGATCCGGAAAAACCGGACAGCATCAACGCCATCGCCCGCCAGGTGGAACAGATCATTTGTGAAGCGCCTGTGCCGCAGGAGGTCGAAGAGGCCCTGCTCAAGGCCTGGGACTTGGCCTACGGTGATGATCCACAGATGGTCGCGGCCCTGCGTTCAAGCGCCATAGCCGAAGACGGGGTGCAATCCTTTGCCGGGCAATACCGCAGTCTGCTTGGCGTTACCCGCAATGAACTGATACCCGCCTTCAAGGCTGTGGTGGCCAGCCTGTTTTCTCCCCGAGCTCTGGCCTATCGCTCCGAACACGGTTATGCCCTGGACGCCACGGGCATGGGCCTGTGCTGTCTTGAGATGGTGCGCTCCCGCGCTGCCGGAGTGGCTTTTTCGCGCCACCCCGTTGACCTGCGCTCCAACAGCATTGTCATCAACGGCCTGTGGGGGCTGGGCGAAATGGTGGTGGACGGCTCCGGCACACCCGATCAGTGGCTTGTGTCGCGGGCAACGGGCAAGATTACCAAGGCCACCATTGCGCACAAGGCCGTGCGCCTGCGGCTGGTGCGCACCGAAGCCGGGGTGGAAAGCGAGCTTACGCCCGTGCCGGAAGACCTGCAGGACGTGCCCTGCCTCAGCGACGACCAGGTGCGCCAGCTTGCGGACATGGTCATGCAACTGGAACGCCATTACCAGTATCCGCAGGATATGGAATGGGCCGTGGACGAGGACGATCAGATTGTGTTGCTGCAAACGCGCCCCATGGGGCTCGACAGCATGGCGGAAGAAAAGACGGCCCCCATTTTGGGGCATCTGCGGCCCCTGCTTTCAGGAGCGGATGTGGCGGCCAGGGGCGTGGGCTGCGGCCCCGTGGTATTTGTGGGCGACGGCGAGGACATTACGCATTTTCCTGAAGGCGCCGTAATGCTTATGGATCACTCCTCGCCCAGCGCCATGTCGGTCATGCGCCGGGCCTCGGCCATTATTGCCCAGACAGGCAGCCTGACCGGGCACATGGCGTCCATATGCCGGGAATTCGGCGTGCCCACGCTCATGAACATCCCCGGCGTCACCGGCGTGCTTGCCGCTGGCCAGGTGGTCACGGTTGACGCCCTCATGGGCCGCATATTTGACGGCGAAGTGCCGGAACTGCTGGCCCTGCGGCTTACCCGCCCACAGGTCAGGGCCGACAGCCCCGCCCTTATGCTCTTGCGCCGCATTACTCCCTATATTCTGCCCCTGCACCTGGTGGATCCCAGGGCCGACACCTTTACCCCCAAGCACTGTACCTCGCTGCACGACATCATGCGCTATGCTCATGAAATGAGCTATTCCGAGATGTTCAAGATATCCGACAGCGTCACCGACAACAGCGCGGGGGTAGCCAGCGAGCTTGTGAGCTCCATACCGCTGGACCTCTATGTCATCGACCTCGGCGGCGGGCTGCGCAACCCGGAATCGCGCCGTGTACACCCTGACGATGTGACCAGCGTGCCCTTCAGGCATGTTCTTGACGGCATGCTCAATCCCGCCGTGCAGGCGCGCGGCCCGCGCCCCATAAACATGCGGGGCTTTTTATCCGTCATGGGGCAAAGCGTCATCGGCGGCAACCAGGAAGGCAGTTCACGCTTTGGCCAGCGCAGTTATGCCATTGTTTCTGACCGATATCTGAATTTTTCTTCCCGTGTGGGCTACCATTACGCCATTCTGGACACCTGGTGCGGCGAATCCCTGAGCAAAAACTACATACGTTTCGAGTTTGCTGGCGGGGCCGCCAGTGATGAACAAAGAGTGCGCAGGGTTCGCTGTATAGGCATGATACTCAAAGAACTCGGCTTTACCGTTGAGCTTACGGGTGATAGGATACGCGCACGTTACCAGAAGTATCCCAAGCCCGAACTGTGTGCCCGGCTGGATCAGTTGGGGCGTTTGCTTATCATGACTCGCCAGATGGACATGCTGATGGTGGATGAGGCGGCTGTTGCCGCCTGCGCCGACAAATTTCTCAAGGGCGAGTATCATTAGAGCAATTTCACTAGCGATGCTGTCGCCATCCGTAAGGCTTCTCGTCGCCTAGCGGCTGCCGCTTGAAATTGCTCTGCTGACGCGAAGGCGGCAGCCGCCACGAAGTGGCGTGGATTCTGGCGAGCTTTAGCCGTTGCGACGAAGGAAGCTACGGATTAAGACAGCAATTGGTTAATAGAGCAAGCAGCCTGCTGATGGCTGGCGCAAACCACGTTTTTCGCCAGAATGGTGCGTTGAAACATGGAATGTTTCAAAAGCAAAATGCTCTAGAGCAAATTCTACCGCAACTCGCATGTTTCGGCAGAATGGCACATTGAAATGTGAAGCATTTCAATGGTAATCTGATTGAGCCGCAGCTTCACCCGAAGCAGCCGATGGCAGCCCGTGGCTGCAGCGGTTGCGGCATAAACCCGTTGAGGCCCCATGCCGTCCGTTGCCGCTTCGCCCCTGCCGCCCGAGTGCCACCCCGTATCCCCGGAGCCGCCGGAAACTCTTTTGAGCCGTGATTTTATTCTGCTGTTTTGCATGACCATGTTCTGCAACAGCTTTATCGCCGTTTTTTACTGCTTTGAGCAGTGGCTCGAGACCATGACCATCAGCCCCAACTGGCGCGGCGTGCTGTTGTCGTCCATGTTCGCCATGGTCTTGCTGTTCCGCCCGCTGGCCAGCGTATTTCTGCTGCGGCGCGGCAAGCTTATGGCCATGACCATTTCCATCCTCGTATCAAGCTGCGTCATGCTGGGCTATGCGCATGTGGGCGGCCCGCACGTCATCGGCCTGATCTGGATACTGCGCATTGTGCAGGGCATTGCCCTGGCCGTTTTTTCAAGCTGCACCGTGGCCGTGCTGGTAAGCTGCATCCCCAGGGGGCAAAGTGCCCGAGGCTTCGCCATCTTTTCTCTCACCATGCTGCTGCCCTACTCCATCATACCCGCCGCAGCGGAGCCGCTCTTGCCCCTCCTGGGCGGCGAATCTGGCCTTTTTGCCGTTTCCGCCCTGCTGGGCCTGCCCTCGCTGCTCATGCTCATTCCCCTGGCTCCACGACTGAAAACGCCCGAAATGCCCCCCGAAGACGGCGGTGGCGTTTCGCGCCGGGCGCTGTGGCACTCCGTAAGTCATTCCGGCCTGTTTTTTGTCTACATGGCCTGTCTGACCTTCAGCATCATGACCATCCTGGCCATTTTTTTCATCAAGGGCCTGTGCGCGGTCACGGGCGCGCACCCCGCATGGTTCTTTTCCGTCTATACCATCACCATCATTCTGGTGCGCCTTGCAGGCAGCAACAGGCTGGACGCGCTGCCCCGCTACAGGGTGACGCTCCTGTGCAGCCTTGTGCTGTCGTTCTGCATGCTGGGGCTGGCCTGGGGGCCGCTGTGGGCCTTTGTGCCCCTCACCTGCCTGTACGGCCTTGGCCTCGGGCTGCTCTACCCCCTGCTGGCCGCCGCCGTGTATGACCGTTCCACACCGTCCACGCGCTCCATCAACTCCAACGTCATGATGGCGACCTTTGACGCCAGCGGCATGCTGGCCCCACTCATTGGCGGCATGGTTGTCAACGCGGGCTTCGGCTACAGGGGCGTGTTCACGGCCACCGCCATTTCCGTATTCTTGTGCGCCTGCTGCATGCTGGCCGACAGGCTGCGCATGGCCATGCGCGAGCGCGCGCGCGCACAGACCACGTAGCCACGCCACGCTGCCCGTCTGGCGGGTGAGCCGCTCCGCCGCCCCCCACACGCCCCCGCAGCGCACGCCCCCGCGCTCCACAACTCCCGCTGCGCTGCTTTTCTGACGCTGCAACCGCGCGCCCTCGCACGACTGAAGCCCATCCTCTCTTCCCCCGCGCTCGACGCATGTTTCAAAACTTTTTCTCTTCAAATCATACTTTACAACTCAATATTACTATTTATCTATTGTGAAACTGGCCAATTATGCCGTCCAGAGGTACGCCATTTTCTTCACATGAAGAACAGTCAGTACCGCTGTTGCAATCCCGCGCAAACTATATAACTATATTTAGAGCAGTTTCACTTTGAAATTGCTCTGGCGGATGCGGGAGCAGACGCCCGCCGCGGAGGCGTAAGCGCTATTTATCTGCGCTGTTACGCGGCGAAGCAAGCGCCGCAGAAACATTGAGAATGGATATTCTCAATGCAAAAATGCTCTATAGGGATACTGCCTAGCCCCCCCCTCTGCCTTATCCTGAAATCCATTCACGCCACATACATCCCGGCATAATCGTCAAAGGAGATGATATGTCTACTGTTCAAAGTATCACCGCAAAAGAGCTGCACAGCATTGACCTGCGACAGGCGCTCATTGTGGATGTGCGTACGCCTATGGAATATGCTGAAAAACGCCTGACCACGCCAACGGCCCTTGCTCCACTGCTGGATCTGGCCCCGCGCGATACGGCCCTGCGCAACGGCGTGCTTGCCGATACACCCATTATCACGTTGTGCCACTCCGGTTCGCGCGCCAAAACCGCCGCTGAAAAATTCACCGAAGCAGGCTTCAGCAATGTGCGCTTTCTTGAGGGCGGCCTGGACGCCTGCCAGAAAGAAGGATTCGCCACCGTGGGCGCGGCCCCTGCCACAACCAGTGGTTCTGTTCCCTCGCTGGAAAAACAGGTGCGCCTCGCGGCGGGACTCCTTATCCTGCTCTTTGTGCTGATGGGCTTCTTTGTCCATCGGGCCTTCTATTTTGGAGCGTTGTTTGTCGGCGCAGGGCTGACCGTTTCGGGCCTCACCAACTGGTGCGGCATGGCCATGCTGCTCATGTATGCGCCGTGGAACCGGCAGGGGGCTTCGTGCTCCAGTGGCGGCACATGCGCCATCGGCGGCAGCAAGGGCGGCAAAAGCCCCGGCGCTAGCTGCCAGTAGGCGGGAGCCCACGCCCTTTCTCCGGCAGTTGGCAGACCGGCATAGAGCCCCTGTCTGCAAGGTCACTCAAACGTTCCCGTTCCGGCAAAGCACCGCCGATGCCCAAGGAGTTTACCATGGCTGCACCCAATGTGCGCGGATTCTTTGATCCCATTACCGCTACCTGGACCTACGTGGTCTGGTCCGATACAGATACCCAGAAGCGTTGCGCCATCATTGACAGCGTTCTTGATTACGACATGCCCTCAAGCCGCACGGCCACTACGTCTGCCGACGCCGTCATTGCCTTTGTGCAACAGAAACAGTTGCAGGTTGAGTGGATTCTTGAAACCCACATCCACGCCGACCACCTTACCGCCGCCAGCTACATCAAGGAAAAGCTGGGCGGCAAGATTGCCATCAGCAAGCATATTCTGGACATTATCAGCACCTGGGTTCCCATTTTTCAGACGGCCGCCGACACCCCCGCCGATGGTTCCGACTTCGATTACCTGTTTGACAATGATGAAGAATTCACCATCGCCGACCTCAAGGCCAGAATGATCCACACTCCCGGGCACACCCCGGCAGACACGACCTACATCATTGAAGACACCGTCTTTGTGGGCGACACCATCTTTTTGCCGGACGTCGGCTCGGGCCGTTGCGACTTCCCCAACGGCAGCGCCGAGGATTCCTACGATTCGTCGCGCAAGCTCTTTGCCCTGCCCGATCACTTCCGCATCTATGTGGGGCACGACTATCCGCCTGAAGGCACGCGCGGCCCGGAGTGCATGGCCACCGTCGGCGAACAGAAAGCAAAAAACACCAGGCTGCATACAGGCATTGATAAAAACAGTTTCGTCGCGCAGCGCAAGGCCGATGACACCGGCAAAGCTGTGCCCGCCCTGCTGTTGCCGTCCATCCAGGCCAACATGCGCACCGGCAGATTCGGCGCTGCGGTCAACGGCATCCAGTACGTGAAGCTGCCTGTAAATAAACTGTAGCCACGGGTGGCCAGACGCACTCAAGGCGGCCCCTGGCAGGCGCACCCAAGGTGCCCCAGGCGCCACAGGCGCACCCAAGGTGCCCAGGCGCTCGCGGTTGCCTTGCCTCGCCTGTCGGGGTATGCTGCTAAACATAATCATTAATTATTTAATGATTGCTTACTGCCGCGCCTTTTGCGCGGCGACGTTGACAACCAAGGAGCATTCATGCGTACACTTATTGCTGTAGCCTATCCCAACGAAACCCAGGCCAGTGAAGAACGCGTCAAGTTTTTGAAGATGCAGAAATCCTACCTCGTGGACCTTGAAGACGCGGTAGTGGTTACCCGTAAACAGGATGGCAAGGTCAAGCTGCATCAGCTTTTCAACCTCACGGCCACCGGCGCACTGAGCGGCGGCTTCTGGGGAACCCTCATCGGCCTGATCTTTCTGAATCCCCTGCTGGGCCTCGTGGTAGGCGCGGGCGCGGGCGCTGTGGGCGGCGCGCTGAGCGATGTGGGCATCAACGATGATTTCATGAAGCAGCTTGGCGAAAAACTCAAGCCGGGTTCGTCTGCACTCTTCGTGCTGGTGGATTCTGAAATTACCGACAAGGTGCTGGCCGAACTGCGCGGTTCCGGCGGTGAAATCATTCAGTCTTCACTGTCGCATGAAGATGAAAGCCGCCTTCAGGCTGCGCTCAGCGCCGCCCAGAACGCCGCCAATAAAGGCTAGAGCATTTAACCTTTGAAAAAGTTAAATGCTCTAACGCTGCGCGAGAGTGCAGCGCGCCACAACGTGGCGTGGATTCTGCCGCAAATCGCATTTTCGGCAGAATGACCCCTTTGAAATGTGTAACATTTCAAAGGTAATCTGGTCTAGAACAGTTTTTTTGAAAGACTTTGTGGGGGAGGGACCCTTTTGCAAAAGGGTCTCCTCCCCCACACCCCCTCCCCCTAAAACTCTTACTATGTTAGCACGGCGAGCGTCTGCTCACGCAGCCGCCAGAGCAATTTCTACACGAGAGTATTCTGGCGCTGACGTTGCGCCGCGCACAAGCAAAAAGCACTGCCCACTTTGGGGCAGTGCTTTTTACAACACAGCTTATTGCGTGAGATTACAAAACTTTTCAGGGCAAAGGCCTCTGTCGCTTGCGCGATACTCGGAGCCGCATGCAGGGCTGTCAGCCTGAATGAATAAAGCACCAAAGGGCAAAGAGCACAGCAAAGAGTTCTGCGGCGACATCCTGCCCGTGTTGCCGAGCGGCATACAGCGGGAGTAAAATAACGGCAGGGATGAAATAACCATGGGGCTAAAATAGCGGCAGGGATGAAATAACCGTGGGGCTAAAATAACGGCAGGCCTGAAATAACGGCAGGCCTGAAATAACGGCAGGCCTGAAATAGCTGCGGGGGAAGAAGGCGCGCCCCTTCTTCCCCCGTTTCTGCGACGGCCCCCAAGTGCTGCTTAACGCAAGCCTCCGTTGGCGTCGTGCGGGCGCAAGCGTCCGCAGCCGCATATCTGTTTTTTATAATCGCCGAGTAGCCGCCTGGCGTAACTGCCTCGCATAGCTGCCTCGTGTAGCCAGCATATTACCGCCCACGGCAGCCGCCTTTGCAGCGCCAAGCGAGCTTGACATAATCGCAAATAATTTTAGCTATTATACCACCATTACAAACAAGGTGCAAAAGAAATCCCGTGACGTCCCTGAAGCCTGCAGCGTCCAAAACCTCTGAACAGTAGCGCGGTCAGATCTTGCAACAGAGTAACACTCTGTACTTGCTGAAGAAATCAGCGCCCACAGGCAGCCCGGCAGGGCACTTGCCCTGGGCAGGGCCTGAGCGCATACTGAAACAACATTGCCCCGCAACAGCGGGCGCTAAGCCTGTTTACCCTGGCTGCACCAGATGCGGAAGAGCCAGGGACAACGCATTTACGGCCCCGTGGCCGTGAGGCAGGAGTTTGCATGAATACCCTTTTCTCTCCCATCACTCTCGGCGGGCTCGTGCTCGCCAACCGTATCGTTATTCCCCCCATGGACCAATACTCCGCAGATGAAGGACGTCCGACGCAGTGGCACCATATGCACTACGGGAATTTGGCCGTTTCGGGCGCAGGTCTGCTTATTGTCGAAGCCACCGCCGTGGAACCTGAGGGCAGAATCTCTCAGGGTGACCTTGGTCTGTGGAACGACGAGCAGGAAGAACTGCACCGCCGCATGCTGGACTTTATTGGCACGTTTTCTTCCATACCCGTGGCCGTTCAGATAGGACACGCAGGCCGCAAGGGCTCCACAGGCCGCCCCTGGGAAGGACGCGGCCCCATCGCCCCGCAGGATGGCGGCTGGCCCGTATACGCGCCCTCCGCACTGCCCTTTGACGCAGCTTCGCAGACGCCCCTGGCGCTCACCGAGGCCGACATCGACCGCCTGCTGGAAGCCTTTGTGGCAACAGCGCAGCGCGCCGTTCGCGCGGGCTACAAGGCCATTGAGCTGCATGCGGCCCACGGCTATCTGCTGCACGAGTTTCTCTCGCCCCTGTCCAACAAAAGGGACGATGCCTACGGCGGCAGCCTGGAAAACAGAATGCGCTTTCCCCTGCGTGTGTTCGCGGCGGTGCGCAAGGCCCTGCCCGCCAGCGTTCCCGTCGGCATGCGCGTTTCAGGCTCGGACTTTGCCCCCGGCGGATGGGATGTGCCGGAGTGCGCCATCCTGGCGCAGGAACTTGAAAAGGCCGGGGCAGCCTATATTCACGTCTCCGGCGGCGGACTTTCGCCGGATCAGCAGATCAGCCTGGCTCCCGGCTATCAGGTCGGCTTTGCCCAGGCCATCAAACAGGCGGTCACAAGCCTGCCCGTCATTGCCGTCGGGCTCATTACCGAGCCTGAACTGGCTGCGGGCATTATTGTCAGCGGGCAGGCCGATATGGTGGCCATTGGCCGCGCCATGCTCTACGACCCCCGCTGGCCCTGGCATGCGGCGGCAGCCCTTGGCGCGTCCATTGCCGATGCCCCCTCGCAATATCTACGCTGCCAGCCGCATAAGCTGAAAACCCTGTTTGTGTAGTTTTTTTGTATAATTGGGGCATTGTGGATGATGCTTTGTGGGGGAGGGACCCTTTTGTAGAGTCGTGGATGATGTTTTGTGGGGGAGGGACCCTTTTGCAAAAGGGTCTCCTCCCCCACACCCCCACCCCCTAAAACTCTTATTGTATTGCAGTGTATTACAGCGAGTTGTCTGTACTGAAGCGGGGCAAAAAACAGCCCCACCGCATCACGCCATCGTATCGGCAATTGCCTCTGTATCTGACGCAAAAGGCGGGTTCCTGCGAACCCGCCTTTTTCAATACAAAAAGGGAGGCCCGTATGCCGGGCCTCCCCCAAAGTACATGTCAGCATCCGTCGTGAAAACGGCGTCGCTGAAGGTATGCGTATTGCCAGCTCTGGAGCCTTTAGAGCATTTTAACTTTGAAAAAGTGTACATGCTCTAGCGCTGCACTGTCGTGCAGCGCGCCACAACGTGGCGTGGATTCAGCCGCAAATCGCATTTTTTGGCTGAATGAACACTTTGAAATGCTTCTCATTTCAAAGTTGATCTGCTCCAGACCAGATTGCCTAGCCCTTGGAACCGCGCTTGGAGGCCTTGAGCGGGTTGACCTTCTTGGCGGACACGGTTTCGCTCTTGATAAGATTCTGGTTGTTGGCCCACAGTTCTTCGGGGTCCAATCCCAGTGCGCGCAGCCTCTCGTTAACATTCTGGCGCGCGGCGCTGTAACGGTTGGTGTCGGCGAGAGGTTTGCCCACGTAATTGGGCGTTGTCATATACAGGCCGGTGCTGTCGATGGCCAGCAGAAAGGTTGCGTTGTTTTCTTCAACAGTCTGAATGACCATCTCTTCTGTCGTGCCAAAACGTGTGTACATGCGGGATCTCCTTATGGTGACGAGCCGGGGCAAAACCGGTTCGCGCGGCGTGCCCCATCATTGTGAAAATGAATTTCATTGTCAAGATAAAATCCCTAGCCACTCTCCCCCACTCAATATCACAGCCCCACGGCAACCTCATACGTCTGATCAAAAACACTCGGACAGCTGAGTCACGACTACTGCCCGAACAGACGCATTCCATAAAAATGCGTACACGCTCCATTCATTGCGGCAACCTTTCGCCAAGGCCCCCTGGGGATACGCCTCAGGGATACATGACCTTTTGCTCTGAAAGGGGTTCCCTTTTACGCAGTTGCAGTTTTCGCCAGACTTTCGAAAAATACATACGCAGCGGAATATAATACAGCAGAAACCAGAAAACCATGCCCGGCTGGTTGCCAAAAAGCGGCAAATTAAAGGGCAGAACCGGACTCAGCAGGCCGAAACGCAGTTGCATCCAGGCAAATACAATGGGAACAGGCCAGAGCGAGGCCACAAAAAGCGCACCGCTCAACGAAAAATGGTACCCAAAGGCTTCATGTCCCTGGCGGTTGACGGCCTTGAAGGTTTCCTTGCTTCCGGTTGACAGGGCCTGTTCACTCAGCGTGTGATAGTGCTGCATCTGGTCCTGATACTTCTTCAGGCGTTTGGCATGCAGCCTGTTGGCCACGCTCAGGGTGACAAGGCCGAGAAGCACAGTAATAAGCGCCAGACAGCCCACGCCAAAAAAGTAGCCCACTTCCGGGTGCGGGATCACACGAAAAGGCAGAACCAGAACAGGATCGAGCCAAAGAAGAAATGTGTCTATCATGAGGTGTTCAGTAGCCCTTTATGTCTTCGGGTTTGCCGGCAGTTAAAAAAGTGTGCCCACACCATAACGCAATGGCGCGGTGGAGACAATTCTCCGCCGCGCCATTATTTTTATCTGGAACCGTGACTGCCGTTATACGTGAACCCCAGGGTCAGGCTGCCCAACTGCCGAGGCACCGACTTTAAGGATTTAGCGTTCCACGGCGGCCGCGCGCTCGCTAGCCGAACATCTTGATCTGGAAGAAGCCGCGCAGCACGTAGTCAGTGCCCACATAGAGCGCCAGCACGATAAAGAGGCGCTTGAGCCAGATTTCAGAGAAGAAGCGGGAGGTGTAGGGGCCAACAATGGAGCCTACCGTGATACCGAGAAGTTCGATGCTCACGAAGTTCCAGTCCACCAGCGCGCCGTGCAGCATGAGGGTGGTGATACCCGTGATCATGCTCACCAGAACGGCCAGAGCGGATGTGCCCGCAGCCAGATACATCGGAAGCTGGGTTACGCTGGTGATGAAGGGAACCAGCAGGAAGCCGCCGCCCACGCCAAGGAAGGCCGCGATACTGGCGATAACGACGCCGCCGACGAAGGGCAGCAGCGGGTTGAAAGCAAACTCGACGCCACAGAAGGTGAACACACAGCGGGTGATGCTGAAGGAAATCATGCTCACGCCAGTGGACGCTTTTTCGCCGGTGTTTTTGCTCTTGGCAGCGGCTTCAAAAGCCTTGGCGGCTTCCTTGGCTTTGGCCTTGGAACGCTGCCCCATGGGTGAGGTTTCCCAGATAAGATACAGGCCCAGCGCCAGAACGAACATGCCGAAATAGCCCTGGTAGGACGAGAAGTTCAGCTTGCCAGCAGTGAGCGAAGTGGACAGGTACGCGCCCACAATGGAGCCAAGACCCAGGGCAATACCCAGGGGCAGCACCAGACGCTTCATGCGGTAGTAGCTGAAGGTACTGATAACGGCTGAAAGACCGGCGAGCATCTGGTTGGAGGCGCGCACGGAGTCGGTAACAGCCTTGTTGAGGGGCGTCTTGCCGAAAGACTTTGCGTAGTTGCCAAGGCCGTGCACGGTCATGTGGCCCACGCCCGCCATAACGCCACCAAAAGCGCCCACGGTGGAGAATATCCAGCCCACCCACAGGGCCCAGCAAAAGGCCAGAATGAGGTTAACCGAGGGGCCACCGGGGATGCCCAGGTACCCAGGCGTGGCAGTGGCGTCGTACGTTTTGGGGGCGACCTTGATCTGTTCGGCAATGGCTTTTTTCAGCCCGGCCGGTGCCGACTGCAGCTGTGCGGCAATGGCAGGATCATCAATGGCCGCAGCCGGAGCCTTGGGAGCTTCAGCAGCCGGTGCAGCAGCAGCCGGGGCCTGCCCTTCAGCCGCAAAGACCTGACCCACGGTAAACAGCAACAACAAAACCAGACTGCCGCCAACCATCCATCTGTTTTTCATAAAGTTTCTCCTCCAGGTTTACTTTATATACACCAGATCATGCGCGCCCGTGCTCAGGCAGCGTAGATATGATCCCAAGCCCAGAATCATTGAATAAAAGTTAAACAATTCACATGGGATAACTGAAAAATCAGCACTCGCCTTGCAAAAGGTTAGTACTGCCGCAAACCTGTGTTGCCAGAGTCGGTCACGGTGTTTGAGGTACAGGGGTGCTTTCCCTAGTATCGTGCATAAACATTCATTTTGCAATACCATATTACCGAAAAACATTATCACGACCACAGGAAAAGTATATGACCATGCAATACAGTATTTGCATATTTAAAAATGTACACACACAATGCATACTTTATGTTATTGTATATACTAAATAGTAGACAAAAAAATTAACAGATATTTACTATTTTTTCCATGTTATATAAAAAAATAAAAAATTAGTAATTGCATTTATTTTACAAATTTGTTTTTAGTGCTTCTCTATAAACAACAATATATATACACGTGAAAATTTGAGATAAAGCAATGCCCTTCGCACCAGTGCCCGCCAGGATAAGTAATAGATATTTTTACGATCAGCCCTTGGCCGGCCCCTTTGAGGCTGTCGCGCTGCCAATCCATGCGGGCAGAAATTCACATATTGTATGGATATGCTGCCAGCCCCACCCCCTGCACGCCCGCCAGACAAGGATTTGCCGCAAGCCGTATGCGTTTTCGCCCTGGATGCCGATTCTCTTTGAAATGCTCGCAGTTCAATTTGCCATTCTGCCGAAAAATGCGCGGGCCGACAGTAAAAACAAAAAAAGACCGCCATGTAAAGGCGGTCTTTTGTTTTGTATCCGGCTACGGCATGGGCAAGCCCGTGCCTTTATTCGCTTTCAGGTTTATCCTTGGCGCTGCCCTCAGCCTTGGCCTTGGCTCCGGCGCTTTTCTTGACGCGCGGTGTGCCCGTGCGCAAGACCCGGAATTTGGTTACCGAGGGTTTGCGGTGCGTTGGAACCTGCATCAGGCATTTGGTGGGGCATTTTTCCACACAGGCCGAGCAGTACACGCACAGGAAGGGGTCATACACCCATTGTCCGGCCTTGGCGTCTACAGTGATGGCGTCCGTGGGACAGACCTTTGCGCAGGTACTGCAGAATATGCACCTTTCAACATCATTGGTTATTACGCCCCTGTATGCCGGGAAGGGCTCACGCTCTTCCAGCGGATACAGCCGCGTGGCGGGCTTGCCCGACAGGTTGCGCAATACGTTTTTAAGCATGTACATGGCTACCTCTCTGTGCAGGAGATGCACGGGTCTATGCTGAGCACTATGACCGGCACGTCGGGCAGTTTGCAGCCCGGCAACATGTGCAGCAGGGGCGGGACGTTGGCGAATGTTGGCGTACGCACCCGCATGCGTTCCAGATACTTGGTGCCATTGGCGCGTATGTAGTAGAACAGTTCGCCTCTGGGCTGTTCAACGCGGAAGACGGATTCACCATCAGGATTGCCGGGCACCTTGACGGTAAGCTCGCTCTCCGGCAGGCGGTTCAGGGCTTCGCGGATAAGATCCATCGAGTGCAGGACTTCATAGAAGCGCACCTTGGAACGTGCGTAGCAGTCGCCGTCGTTTTCCACCACAGGGATGAAGTTGAGATCGCTGTAAGCTGCGTAGCCATGCATGCGTTCGTCGATTTCCCATCCGCTGCCGCGCAGGGTGGGGCCGGCAGCGCCCAGCAGGCGGGCGTCGTCCTTGCTGAGGTAGCCTATGCCGCGCGTACGTTCCTGCACGGTATAGTCATCCAGCATGGTGCTTGTGAGTTCGCGCATGCCTTTTTGCAGTTCGTCCAGGCGGCCAAGCATCCAGCGGATCTGGTCGGGAGCGAGGTCGCGGCGCACGCCGCCCACCACGTTGACCGACAGGATCACGCGGTTGCCCGCCGTGGCTTCGCAAATGTCCATGACATGTTCGCGGATGCGCCAGAACTGCTGGAACACGCTTTCAAAGCCGAAGGAGTCCGCAAAAAGTCCCAGCCACAAGAGATGGGAATGGATGCGGTGCAGTTCAGACCAGATGACCCGCAAAAACTGGGCGCGCGGCGGGGCCGTGATGCCCATCATGTCTTCAATGGCGTTGCAGTAGCAGTTGGCGTGGATGCAGGAACAGATGCCGCAAATACGCTCCACCACAAAGACCATCTGGTTATAGTCCTTGGTGCGCACGAGGCTTTCCAGGCCGCGGTGCACGAAGCCGAGCTGGGGAATGGCCCCCACAACGGTTTCGTCCTCCACCACAAACTTGATGTGCAGAGGTTCGGGCAGCACAGGATGCTGCGGCCCGAAAGGAATCACTGTGGTGCGGTTGCTCATGCCTGATCTCCTTTGGCGGGTTCTGCCTTGGCGTCATCCTTGGCAGCCGCGGCGGGACGCCGGACGGTGGTCATGGTGAAATACGGGGCGTGGGTCACTTCGCCTTCCAGATACATGCCGCCCTGGTAGTCCAGGGGCAGGCCCGCAAAGCGCACGCCAAACTGGTCCTGGGTCTCGTTTTCAATGAGCACCGCGCAAAAGTATATGGAACTGATGCTCGGGATGGGCGCGTCCTTGTTCACATCCATACGCAGGTGCACCATGCCCTTGGCGTCCGTGGGCGCCCACATGCACAATTCGGGATTGTGGCGCAGGTCGGACATGGTGAGGTTTTCGTCAAAGTGATAGAACAGCCGCAGGGTGTTCTCGTCAACGACCGTCTGCGACATGGTGACAAAACGACATTTGGCGTTGGCCAGGCGCTGCACTTCAGCAAGCAGCGTATCGGGCGTCACGTCTTTGGCTTCAAAAAACATGGTTGCATCCTCTCCGGGCTAACCCGCGTTTTGCTGTGACTTGTCGCCTTCGGCAACGGGCGCTTGTTCATCTCGTGCGCCAGCGGGCGTTCCGTCTTCGTCACCTGGCATAAAGGTCGCTTCGGGCATGGGCCCCATGCCCATCTTGGCCTTGAGCACTGCCAGCGCTTCCACCACGCCGTCAATGATGGCTTCGGGCTTGGGCGGGCAGCCCGGCACAAAGACATCCACGGGGATGATGTTGTACGCGCCGTTAAGCACGTTGTAGGTATCCTTGAAGACGCCGCCGGAAAGGTTGCACGCGCCTATGGAAACCACGGCCTTGGGCGAAGGCATCTGATCATATATCTGCTTGAGCACGTGGCGGTTGCGGTGGTTGACCGTGCCGGTAACCAGCAGAACGTCCGCATGCTTGGGGTTGCCCGCATTGACCACGCCAAAGCGCTCCACGTCATAGATGGGCGTGAGGCAGGCCAGAACTTCAATATCGCAACCGTTGCAGGAGCCGCAGTCGAAGTGGACTATCCAGGGAGACTTCAGACGGCTCTGCTTAATCATCTTATCCAGAAAACCCATATGCCTGCCTCCTTACGCCACATACAGCCATAACAGATTAACCAGGGCCAATCCCATGCCGAGCAGCAGAGACCTCTTCTGCACCATCCACTGCCAGGTAAGCCGGGCCGTGACGTTATCGATGAGAATTTCCGTGAACAGCGAGGCAACCACCAGCGTGGCCATGCCAATGACGCTGGTATGCCAGAACATGGCGCAAAGCCCGAGAATGAGTATCAGGTCAAGCCAGTGAGCCACTTCAATGATGCCCAGGAACGGCCCCGAATATTCGGTCTGCACGCCCTTGACCAGTTCCTGATGGCCGTGATGGCTGGCCGAGATATCAAAGGGCGACTTGCGCAGCTTGATGGTCAGGGCATAGCCGAGGGCCAGGAACAGCAGGGGCATCTTGAGCAGCAGGGGCTGATCCTGCGCAAAAACGGCTTCAATGGAGAAGGAACCCGTGCACATGGCAAAGCCCACAAACACCAGAATGAGTATGGGTTCATAGGCCAGCATGAGCAAAAGTTCGCGCTGCGCGCCGATGTTGCTGTACGGCGAGGGTACGCACAGCGCGCCCACCACCTGAAAGACCGCGCCCACCGTGAGCACGAAGAACAACAGCAAAAGGTCGCCGCCCATAAAGAAGATGAACAGGGCCAGAGCCGAGGAAATAAGCGTCATATAGGCGCTGAAAACCAGCCACGCGTTGGTGACGTAGGCTTCTTTGCCGAACAGTTTGAGCACATCATAAAAAGGCTGGAGCAGAGGCGGCCCAAGACGCGATTGCAGGCGCGCCGTGACGCGGCGGTCCACCCCGGTCAGCAGCCCCCCTACCAGGGGCGACAAGATCAATCCGCCGATAGCACTGAGGATGGACAGCATCAGAGCAGACCTCCTACCAGAACGATGAGAAAGGCCGTGGAAATAATATCAATGGCCCTTGTGATGGTGCCTTCGCCAAAGTACTGAGACAGATAGAAGTTGGACAGGCGCACGGGTTCAAAGGCGTTCATGGGGCCCTTGAAGCCTATCTGCCCTGCCTGCTCCTGCGCCAGACCGGAGAAGTACGGTTGCGTATGCGCACCGTTGGGCACCTTTCTGGCGACCTTCCAGGCGACCCAGGCTCCGAGGCCCAAGAGGATGAAGAGCAGGTAAATCCAGAAGTACCCCGCCCCGCTCGTGAGCGACGCACCGGGGATGAAGCCCTCGCCCTTGAGGCCGAGACGTGCGTACACGCCAGCAACGGAAGGCTCCACAAAGGTCTTCAGCACCATCGGCGAAAAGAAGGAGAACACGATGGCAAGGCCGCAGAGTGAACGCAGGGCGAACATGACCGTAGCCTTGGGATTCCCGTGTGCCGGCCGTTCGTGCAGATTGGCCGAAGAAACCAGAATGCCGGCCCAACGTGCCCAGAACAGCACCGTGAAGGCCGACCCCAGCGCAATGAAGAAGATGATGGGCGTCATGGCCTGGGTGGCGCGCGCGATGGCCTCAATGGCCATCCACTTGCCTATGAGCATGCCGAAGGGCGGCAGCATCATGGTAAAGATACCGATGGCCGTGATAATGGCCGTGCGGGGCATCTTGCTGTACAGGCCGCGCATGTCTTCGATATCGCGCGACCCGATGCGCTGTTCAATGGCGCCCACGCACATGAAGAGCAGGCCCTTGGATACGGAGTGGTAGATGATGATGGTTGTGGCCGCCATCATGGACGCCGCCGTATTTATGCCCACACAGGCGATGATCAGGCCAAGGTTGGCGATGGTGGAATAGGCCAGAATCTTTTTGGCATTACTCTGGCTGACCGCGAGAATGCACGTGCCCACAAAGGTGAATGCGCCGAACAGCGCCACGATGGTGGACATGGTGGTATCTGCAAAGGCCGGGGCCATGCGCAGCAAAAGATAGGTGCCAGCCTTGACCATGGTGGCGGAGTGCAGCAGGGCCGAAACCGGAGTAGGAGCCACCATGGCTCCGCACAGCCAGCTTTCAAACGGCACCTGGGCCGACTTTGTAAAGGCTGCCAGACAGAAAAAGGCGAAAGGCAGCAGCATGGCTGTGCTCTTTACATCCATAGCCGTCATTTTTTGCAGGACGATTTCAGTGGACAGCGTGCCAAGGCTCTTCTGGACAAAAAGCATGGCCGAAACAAAGGCAAGACCACCGAGAACGTTCATCCACAAGGCGCGGTAAGCATTGGCATTGGCTTCTTGCGTCTGATCATGACTGATAAGCAAATAGGAACAGAGTGTCGTTACTTCCCAGAAAAAGAACATCCACGAAAGATTGTTGGAAAGCACCAGGCCATTCATGGCCCCAAGAAAACAGAATATAATGGCGAAAAAACGGGGTTTGCGCGATACGCGCAAATGCAGGTGCTCTTCATGAATATCCATGTACCCCAGGCCGTAAATGGTGATAAGACCACCCACGACAGAGATGATGATAACCATGATAAGCGAAAGGCCGTCGGGCGCAAAAGCCGTGATGGGGGCTGCTCCGTCCGCGAGAACGAACTTCAGGTAAAGCAGGCCCACCAGTTGCAGTGCCGTCATGCCCATGACCGTTCTGCTGCCGAGTTTCCAGCCCAGTCCCAGAATATAGAGCAGCAACAACAGATCAAGCAGGCTGAACAGGCTGTCCAGCGGTATGCCACAAAATGAGTCCGCCTCCAGGCGGAACGCGCCGTTAGATCCCATGATCACGGCTGCCAGCGCCATCACCGCAACCGCTGCAGGCACGAGAAGCTTGCGGGTGCGGTCAAGCTGTGTGAAATAGAGTACAAGCGCCACAATGAAGGGCAGCGCCACACAGCAAAAAACAAGTGTATTCATAATTTTTGCCCCACTACATTGCGAGTTGTGAAAATATTCACCCTAACTCGTTTCTCACAACATAAAACTAATGTGCTTCCTCCTCCCTTCCTGATACTTTTCACGATTTCTAGAGTTAAACGAACTGGCATTTTGCGTCAATAAGAAAGAAAATTTCCTCATTCATTGATTAAACAGTCTGCAAAAATTTCGTGTCGTTACTTGCCCTTCGCTTAATATGCCTTGATTTTTTTTGCTTTCATAACAGCGCCTCCGGCACTGCTCCCCTCTGCGCTTCTTTTTGCGGTCAGTCGCAAAAGTTGCTTTGCGGTCATAGCACCGCGCAAATGGCATTTCGCGCAAACTCTATACTGGCGGTTCATGTGACAATAAGTACAGTCCATCCCTGCGTGCAACAGTTGCCCGAACACGATGTCGCAGCATGACACAGTTCAGAAAAAAATGTTCACGCCGCCATTTTCATCAGCGCAGCAAATGAAAAATGCAGCGTTTCGGTCCAGAGCAGATTAACTTTGAAATGTTACATAGTTCAAAGTTTTCATTCAGCCGAAAAATGTGATTTGCGGCTGAATCCATGACACGTTGCGGCGCGCTGCACTGTCGTGCAGCCTTAGAGCATTTACACTTTTTCAAAGTTGAAATGCTCTGATTTCAACGATCTGCCACTGTCCGTCCGGCGCATGCGCACCGCTTGTTCCAAAAACAACCAGAACAGCAGCCAGCGCTGCAAGCAGACCCACACAGAGTAGGCCAGATACATGCGGCAATGGAGTGATGCCTGGCGGGCACTGCCTCCAACATCCCAGCGCTCGAACAGAAACCTTGTTGTACTCTGCTAAAACACGGTAAAAATTTTAGGGGGTGGGGGCGTGGTGGAGGAGACCCTTTCTCAAAAGGGTCCCTCCCCCACAAAACACTGCAACGTGGCGCTCTCCCCGTTCAGATCCTAATCCTGTAATCTCTGTACCCCTTTTGCGCAAAAATACAAAGGCGGCCCTTTTCATGGCGGAAGCGGGCACTCGCGCGCTTGCCGGATGAAAAGGGCCGCCTGACGTTGCGCCACCAGAGCATTTAACACTTGAAATGCTCGCGTACGGCAGGCAAAAGCCTGACTACTCGCATTTCGTGGCAAGGATTTTCAGGAAAATCCTTGCAAAACAGTCAACTCGTTTCATTCATAAACTGCTCAAAAAACGCGAACAGCCATGCCGTGTTGGGGAAGCCCTGACTAAAGAGCCTCCTGGAAACGCGCTGGTATTTCCTTAGCCGAGCTTGGTGGCGTCAATGACGTTATAGTCAAGCCCCAGTTGCTTGCCGGGGATGCCAAGGGCCAGCCCCACAAACTGCGAAAGATGCAGCACGGGCACGCGGGCCTTGGACTTGCTTATTTCCTGTGCATTGTCCTGATAGATGTCCAGCTGCATCTGGCAGAGGGGACAGGGGGTGACAATGCAGTTTGCGCCGCCGGCAGCGGCGTCGTTGACGATTTCGCTGGTCATGTGCATGACGGATTTTTCCGCCGGATAGACGGCATGAAAACCGCAGCAGTCCAGCCGCTTGGCAAAGGGCGCGGTCTGTGCGCCCACGGCGCTGACAATGGTTTCAAAGCTTGAGGGATTCACGGAGCTTTCGAAACCAAGGGCCGATTCCGGCCGCAGGCTGTGGCAGCCGTAGAACGCCGCCACTTTAAGGTTTGTGAGCGGTTTGACGACCTTGGACTTGAGCACGTCGGCATTCCGGGCCAGCACCCAAAGCAGGCTGGTCACATCGCTGGTGCCTTTGTAGGCCATGTTTCCCTTGGCCAGAAAGATATTGATGCGGTCTTTCTGCCCGCTGTCCAGCTCTTCCTTGGCGCGGCGCAGCATGAGCAGACAGGTGCTGCACGAGGTGAGTATGGGCAGCCCCATCTTTTCGGCCAGCGCCAGGTTGCGGGCGTTGGCCACAAGGGTTGCCACGTGATCCACGTCCTGAGCCTGCGAAGCGCCGCAACAGCTCCAGCCGGGGATCTCCTTGAGCGTGATGCCCAGGATCGGGGCCACAGCTTCAAGGGCCATCTTGGATTCCTTGGCGGCCTGAGTCAGCACGCAGCCGGGGAAAAAGGCATATTCGGTCTGCATACGGTTACTCCTTCGCAGCGGCGTGCGCCGCCTCAATCATCTTCACAAGGGCATCGTGCCCTTCAATGGTTTCGCCGCCGAAAACTTCCAGCGGGTTCATCTTGCCCTGCCGCAGCAGGGTGATGGCCATGCCCGCTCTGCTCAGGGTGCTGACGCCCTCTGTGCGCAGGGCAAGCCGCACTTCATTAAGCCTGCCGGAATCGTCCACCAGGTCCGTATAGAAGGACTTGGCATGGGCGGGGCCAACGCCCTCGGTCATGCCCTTGGCCATGACCATGGCGCGCATGGCCGCGATGTCGTCGGCGGAGCTGATGCCCTTGGGGCAACGGTTGGCGCATTCCTGACAGTGTACGCAGTTCCACAGACCGCCAGCCACGGAAGGCTTGCCGTGCAGCAGGGGATCCTTGGTGCGTGAGTCATTGGCAACACGCCAGGCATGCGTGAACACGAAGGGTTCCATATAATCGCGGTTGTCGGCCGTGAGCTTGTTGCACTCCGAAGCGCAGCAGCCGCAGATGATGCAGTCCCACTGCTTCTTGATGCGGTCAAATTCCGCCTGGGTCTGGCGGCAGCCTTCCTTCTCGGAAAACTCGGACTTGGCCACCATGCCGGGATGGATTTTACGCAGATTGTCCACAGCAGGTTCCCAGTCCACCACAAGGTCTGAAATGACCTTGAAATTGGCCAGGGGCGAGATGCGGAACGTATCCGTGCCATAGGTTTTCATGAGGTCGTCCATCTTGGTGTCGCAGGCCAGAATGGCATGGCCGTTGACCCTCACGCCGCATGCGCCGCAAATGGCGCAACGGCAGGACGCCGTGAAATTCAGCGTGGGGTCCTGGGTCTGCTTGATGAACAACAGGGTATTGAGCACCGTCTTGCCCGCCACATCGTCGGTGGCAAGGGTGTAGGCCTGCTCGTAGTGTTTTTTGCCGTCAAAGCGGTCAATAATAAGGGTAGCCATCAGTATTTCCGCTCCTCAGGCTTGAATTTGGTGATTTGCACATCTTTCCAGCCCATGTGCAGCTTGCCGCTTTCATCCATGGTGACCATGCTGTGCTTGAGGTAGTTGACGTCATCACGCTTGGGATAGTCCTCGCGCGTGTGGGCGCCGCGGGATTCCTTGCGCTCTGTGGCGGCAAGGCAGGCGGCCTGAGCCAGTTGCAGCATATTCCCCAGCTCCACGTATTCCGTGAATACGGAGTTGAAGACAGGGTTGGCGTTGGGCACGCGCAGGGCAGCATAGCGCGAGCGCATCTCGTCCAGGGTGCCCGCCAGGGAGGCAAGCTGGGCCTCGGTACGGAAGATGCCCATGTTGTCCCAGAGCTGTGCGCCCATTTCTTCGCGCAGGGCATACAGAGCCTTGGCGTCGCCGCCGCTCGTGACATTCTTGAAGCGGCTCTGCCATTGCTCCGTCAGATCGGCCAGGCCCTTGCCCGCACTCTGATCAGCCGTGGTCGCATAGGCAGCCGCGCCGTTTCCGGCGATCTTTCCTGTCACCACCGCATCGGCCAGCGAGTTGCCGCCCAGACGGTTGGCGCCGTGGATGGACACGCAGGAAGCCTCGCCAGCGGTAAACAGGCCGGGCATGGGGGTGGACATGTCATCAAACTTGTCCACGGCAATGCCGCCCATGGAATAGTGCGCCGTGGGGCGGATGATCATGGGCTTGTCCACAAGGTCTATATTTTCAAACAGCTTGCCGACGTGGCGGATCTGCGGGAGGTCATTGATGATCTTGTTCCTGCCCAGATGCACGAGATCCAGCAGCACATAGGATTCCAGCCCATGGCCATAGCCACGGCCTTCGCGGATTTCGGTTTCAATGGCGCGGGCCACGATGTCGCGCGGGGCCAGTTCCATCTTGGCCGCCGCATAGTTTTTCATGAAGCGCTCGCCCTTGTTGTTGAGCAGGTAGCCGCCCTCTCCACGCGCCGCCTCGGTGATAAGCACGCCGCCGTGCACCACGCCAGTGGGGTGGAACTGGATCATTTCCGGATCCGCAAAAGGCACGCCTGCGCGCAGGGCCGCCGCCACGCCGTCGCCAGTGGCAATGTACGGGGTGGACGTACGGTTCCAGAAAATGCGGGTATACCCACCCGTGGCCAGCACCACTGCCTTGGCGCGCACCGGGGCGATTTCTCCGGTACGGATGTTGCGCAGCACCGCGCCTTCGCAACGGCCGTTGTCAACGCCAAGATCCAGCAGTTCGTAATCCATGAGGAACTTCACGCCATGGGTCAGGGCCTCGTCCAGACAGACATGGGCCACAATATGGCCAGTCTTGTCGGCGGAATAGTTGCAGCGCACCTTGGACGCGCCGCCAAAAGGCCGGGCCTTTACCCTGCCGTCTTCCGTGCGGGAGAAAGGCATGCCAAGATAGTCCAGTTCCAGGATCGTGGGGCCAGCCTGCTCGCAGAACTTGAGCGTGGAATCCTGGTCCACAAGGTAGTCGCCGCCCTTGACGGTGTCATAGCAGTGCAGTTCGTAGGAATCGCCCTTGCTGAAATCCGTAACGCCGTTGATGCCGCCTTCGGCCATACAGGTGGCATTGCGGGAGGGCATGCATTTGCTGACCACCACCACGCTGAGCTTGGGATTCTTTTTCATGGCGGCCACAGCGGCGCGCAATCCCGCGCCGCCCGAGCCGATTATAAGGATATCACATGTGGCCATGGGGCCAATACCAGTAACGGCAGCCAGGGCCTTGTCAAGGCCGCTGGCGCTCACCGTCAGCGCGCTGAGGGTGATACAGGCCGATTGCAGAAATTTTCTGCGGGTAAACTGTTGCGTCATAAAATAATCCTCAGAGGTAAATGAATGTCTCTGGCAACCTGGGCGGGGCCATGCCTTATATCCGCCTGTATCCGCCAGGCCGCAGGACTGAGGCATCCGTTCATTGCAGGTTGTTTGCACAATCAAACAGCCTTTCGCTTGCGCTGCTTGTATCTTACCGCACCACATGGTTAAGAGTAAACAGCATTAATAACATACTGGAAAAGAACAGAAATTTTTAGGCCGTAAAAATCTGCCGACAAGAAAATCTCAACATCGCCATGTCATGACTTCATAACACACTTGAATAAAACAACTATAAGAAAATCTATTTAAATTCATGATAAAAAAGGCGCATAGTGCCCTGCTGCTAAAAATTTACACCTTTTGCAGTTCACCCAAATAGTGCACAAAAGTATATACTGGGCGGCAAGCCTTAAGGAGTCTGCCTGCGTAAAAAATAAAAATATGTGCTTCCGCACACATACCTTCCCGTTGATCCAAAAAGCAGGACGGGCAAGCGCTGCAGCGCATCTGCGTGTGCTAACAGATGCCACCCGCACGTTCGAATAATTTAAAAACTTTAGGTAATATAGCAAAATAAAAGGAGAAATTTCTTTACAGATGGGAACGGCTGTTTTATCTCTTGCCAATAAATAGATTAAGGTATTTACTATACATATCATTCTGTAGAGGATCGGCATGTACAGAAGCAAGCAGCAGATTAAACGCATCTACGCCATAGCCTTTATTGTCGGCGGCCTTTTCCTTGTCTGCAGCCTCATGTTGCTGCGGCACGCGACCAGGCAGATCGAGCAGGTAAACATAATACACCTGTATGAAACCACAACGCAGTTGCGAATACTGCTGCAACGCCAGCTGGCGCAAAATTTTCAGACCCTTCACGCCTTGCCACCACAGTCAGCTACATGTCGCAGCAAAAAACGCTTCCGCTGCATAAAGAAATCCGCAACAACAGCAGCTTTACACACATCGGACTCATCACCCCCTCGGGCCTGGGCGATGTGGCTGATGCGCAGGGCATTGTCGCCCGCAACGTGGACTTCTCTGAAGAGGAATCGTTTCACACGGCCCTTGCGGGAGGAGCGGCTCTCTCCCCTCCCCGCAAAAATCCCTACGCCCCAGGTCAGGTGATCTACTGTACTGTGCCCGTGCCCAGTGATGAGCACGTCAGCCATGTACTGATCGGGCTGACAAGGGCGGACGTTTTTTTGAATATTCTCAGCACGCCCCTTTTCAATGCCAAAGGCTTTGCGGGGCTGATTGACGCTCAGGGGCACTTTATTCTGTCCTCAGACCGTGGCCCCGCCAGCGGCGTGGAGAACATTTTTGACCTTGGTCATGTGAATGAAGCCGACCACCAGGAAGCCCTGAACAAGCTGGCTCAGGGCCATAGGCACTATTTTTTGTATCATAATGAGAATAAACAGTATCTTGCGGCTTTTGACCCCATTCAGAGCAACAACTGGCTTCTTTTCTGCGCGGTGCCGCTGGACGCGCTGGATCTCGTCTCTCCCCTGCTGCTGTACGGTGGAGGCGTTGTTACCATTCTGGCGCTGATCTGCTTTCTCTTCCTGGCCTGGCGCGTATACCGGCTGACAGAATGGCGCGACCGCCAACTGCAAAAGCTGGCTTTTGTCGACCCCGTAACCGGCGGCATCAACAGTCATCGTCTGCAACTGGAAGCAACAGAACTTTTGCGAAAAAATCCGGATACGGTCTTTGCCGTTTGGCTGGCAGACATAAAGAATTTCAAGTTCTACAACAAAATGCTCGGGGTCAAGGCGGGCGACAAAGAATTGCGGCGCATTGCGCGCATACTTGAAAAAAACTGCCGTGGCCCGCTTGCCCGCTGCTGTCACATCACTGGCGATACTTTTGCCGGAATTATGCCTTTTACAGACCATGAAAGCCTGATCGCCACCTTTGCGCATACCGCCAGCGAGATAGAGCGCGGCGCATATGAGCCCTCCAATGTTTTTCCCCTTCACCTGCATGCGGGCATTTACACGACAGATGCCATTGAGGAAGAAGAACTGCCCTTTATGGAAATGATAAACAGGGCCAGCATCGCACTGCTTGTGGCCAAAACTGCGGAAGAAAGCGCCTTTCGCTTTTATACTGAAGATATCTGCGAGCATGCCCTCAGTCTCTGCAGCTAGAGCAGACTAAGAAAACGCGTAGTTATTCCGTTTGGCGCGTTGCTTCACTTTTTTGAAACAGTCGAGGACGGAAGAGCCCACTCCTGCTTCAACAAAAGATCGCGCCTTGCCAAAGAAAATAACTACGCGTTTCCAGAAGGTTCTTGAATCAGTGCTTCCCTAACGTTGCAATGCTTTACGTTTCAATTTGCCACTCTGTCGAAAATACGACTTTTGGCGGAATTCACACCATGCTACAACGCTTTGCGCCCTCGTGCAGTGTGAGACGTGTACTTTTTTTCAAAGTGATACTGCTCCAGGCAGCGGCGTCTGCGTATACCTATACCCGGTGGTTACCACACGCCAGGGCGCGTCGGTTGCCCGCAGACTAGCGCAAGTAAACATCTGTAAGTCTGGATAGTTGCACACCGCACTGTCACAAAGCCCGTGCATTGCTGCCACGGCCGCCCGCTTTGGGCTTGCCCCCCACGCCATCCGGCCAAGTTTTACGCACTGCGACGCGGCCTGCACCTGCAGCCGCTGCAGTCTCCCGCAGTACCCCGCAGTCTCCCGCAGCACCCCGCCAGTAGCACGCCAGTAGCACGCCAATACCCCGCCAGTACCCAGCCAGCCTAAAAGTATCTTGCGCCCAAAAAGCAATAGTGCTATGTGAAATCTTTGTTTCAAAATTTCGCCGTTTACGGCTTGCGTTTTTCAGGTTGTGCCTGCCGCCAGGCATTTCACAGGCTGGCGGTTTTCAATTCTTTACCCCCCAGAACCAGAGGCAAAAAAGATGCCCATCGCCATTCCGCGCTCAGGCGCTGATGATAGGCCCATTGTTCCCGATGTCTGCATAAGCGACCTTTCAAAGCTGGTCATCCGGCCCGCTACGGTTGAGGATGTGCACGGCATGTCGGCGCTTATCAACCAGTATGCTTCGGCCAACGTCATGCTGGCCCGTGGCCCCCAGTACCTGTACCAACACATACAGGACTACATGGTGGCCACAGCGCCCGCAGCGGACGGCGGCCGCGATGTCATCGTGGCCTGCGGGGCCGTGCACGTTCTCTGGGCCGACCTGGGCGAAATCCGCTCTGTGGCGGTGCATCCGTCCTGCCAGGGACAGGGTTTTGGCAGGCGTCTTGTGTCAATGCTGGTGGAGCGTTGCCGCAGCCTTGCCCTGCCGAGAGTCTTTGTTTTTACTCTCGTGCCGGACTTCTTCGCCAAATGCGGCTTCAAGGAATTTGACAGGGACGACATGCCCCCAAGCGTTTGGGTCGAATGCAGCAAATGCCCCAAATTCTACTGCTGTGACGAAATAGCCATGCTTCTGCCGCTATGACGTCCCGCGCCCTTTTGACGGCGCAAACGGCAGCAAAAAAACGGCTTTAATCAGCACAGCAGGGCCGGCCCGTTTTACCATACGGCAGGCCCATCACTCCATTCAAAGGTGGAACAGCGCATGAACAGACTGCAAAAAAGAGACTTTCTGAAGGAAACCGACTTCACGCCGGAAGATCTCACCTATCTGCTGGACCTGGCGGCCAACCTCAAGCAGGCCAAAAAAACGCGCCGGGAGCCAAAGTTTTTGCGGGACAAAAACATTGTCATCCTGTTTGAAAAAGATTCCACCAGAACCCGCTGTTCCTTTGAAGTGGCTGCGTATGACCAGGGCGCGAACATAACCTACCTTGGACCTTCCGGCTCGCAGATGGGCAAAAAAGAGTCGCTGGCCGACACCGCCCGCGTGCTTTCCCGCTTTTATGACGGCATCGAGTACCGCGGCTTTGGCCAGGAAAGGGTTGAAGCGCTGGCCGAACATGCTTCTGTGCCGGTGTGGAACGGGCTGACCAATGAATGGCATCCCACCCAGCTTCTGGCGGACATGCTGACCATGCGCGAATGCTGCCCCAAGCCGCTGAACCGTCAGACCATGGCCTATCTCGGCGACGCGCGCTACAATATGGGCAATTCGCTTATGGTTGGCTCTGCCCTGCTGGGCGTGGATTTTCGTTCTGTGGCCCCTCGGGCGCTGTGGACTTCTGACGAGGTGTATGAAATTGCCTGCCAGATCGCCCAAGAAACCGGGGCCCGTATCAGCCGCACCGAGAGCGTTGAAGACGGCGTTCGTGGCTGCGACTTTCTGTCAACGGACGTATGGGTCTCCATGGGCGAACCTGACGATGTGTGGAAAGAGCGCATAGAACTGCTCACTCCCTACCGCATCACTGGCGACACCATGCGCCTGACGGGCAATGACGACTGCAAGTTTCTGCATTGCCTGCCGAGCTTCCACAACCGCAGCACAGCCGTTGGCGAAGAAATCTTCCAGCGGTTCGGCATTGATTGCATGGAAGTCAACGACGAAGTTTTTGAATCGCCGCGCAACATGGCCTTTGAAGAGGCGGAAAACCGCCTGCACACCATCAAGGCCGTGATGGTGGCAACCCTGGCTGAAGAGCCGCTTGTTTTCGGCAATTAACAGAGCCTGACAGCGCATGGCTGGCAGAAAAACGAAACAGATCTGTACGGTCGGGAGAGCCCAAACCGCGAGTCACGCCCTAAAAGGGCCTGGAAGGGCCCAGAAGCGTCGCGACTTGCAGCCAACCCGCTGCCGGAATATGCCTTTCGTCAGCGTAAGATCGGACATGCCTGTCGTCAGAGTAAGATATTGACGAGCAGAGGCGCTCTCCCTATAGTGGTGCGCCACAAAGCCGGATGCCAATGGCATACGGATCACGCGCCCGTAGCTCAGTTGGACAGAGCAGGAGCCTTCTAAGCTCTTGGTCAGGGGTTCGATTCCTCTCGGGCGCGCCAGAAAAATCAAGCTCTTACGGTGGAAACACCGTAAGAGCTTTTACTTTTCCCCGCACCATTCCCGCACGCATAACAAGCTGCTCCTACCGGCGAGGTCGCTCCTCTTTCTGCCACGCCTGACCATAATGGGGCTTATGAACTGTTGGCAGACCGAGGCGGTGCATTAAATATATTAAATAAATTCACAGTATCATAAAAACAATCAGGCAAAAAAAGCCCGATTAACCTCCTGGTCGGCGCATATTTGTAACAGCCCTCCTTTTTGCCCGGCAGAGGGAATCTGGACAGGTTTGCCCCCCCGCAGCACGGATTAAGGCCGCAAAAAATCCCGACCCATGAACTTGAGCCGGGATTTTTGTTTCAACCCGTCTGGTGGCTAATTCGGGCTATTATGCTCACTCCCTTCGACCTTGGCTTTCTTGTACAATAACCTCACCTAAAAAGTGCCAGGGTCGCCGGGTTCGTCAAGCTCAAAGCCGAACCGCTTACCCACGCAATTGCATCAGCCATCGCGCCCGAGGTTGCGGAACTTGTTGTCCAGCTACAGAACATATCCCCCATCAGGCTGCCAAGGCCACTCACCAGCGGGCCAAGGATGAATTGACGGATAGCGAGGCGGGCAAGATTGTTGATTAAAGAGCTGATAAAGTCCGTAAAGTTCATCTTGCCCGTGGTCAGCATCTTCGTGAAAGAATCTTCCACATTAGCAAAAAACAAGGTGGTCAGTCTTTCAAAATTACGTGCAAAGCCGGTGGCGTCATTGGCGCAACGCACCAGACGTCCGACCTTGAGGAAGGCGGATGGCTTACCGAGCCACCTGCGCTGTTGGAGCGACTTAACCGTAAAACCAGTAATCTCAGCGGTCTGTTCTTCTCCAGCAGTTTGGAGATTGGTTCCAAATTGCAAGGCATTCTTCCCGGTGGGCTTTGTGCCCGAGTTACTTTCACGAATCTGCATAAAAATTACCTCCATGTTTTGAAAAAACGCTATCACGGCTTTTTGAAATCCTTATAGATCCTGGGGAATAAGCCGGATTATTTCGGCAATAAGCACCATTGACATTCTTTTACGCTCTACCTATTTGCGGCAGCACCCTTTCTTTTCATTGAACGTAACATGCGTTTTGGGGGTTATTTGCTTTGACACACCGCAGGGTATCTAAGAAGCGTCTAAGCCTACTTGACAGGGTTTTCCTTCCCAGTTTGCTCCACTTATTTTTAGCCTCTCCCCTCTTCCTCCATCTTCGATATTCTTTTGTGCAAAATGCACCACCCGGTTTTCCCCGTGTGCAGCTCTGTACAGCTAGGAACAGCTAACCGGGGGATTGACATACTTTTTGCCGCTGGTTCATGAAAAAATCTCCACTTTCGACATGCGCCCATCATCCAAATTGATTAATCTGTACCATGAGATTTTGGGCCTGCGCAGCAAAGCGCGACATGGGTAGGGATGACGAGTCAAAGTGGGGATTGACATGAGAGCCACAACATTCCTCAATGTGGAATAACTTCAAGCATGGCATTCCGTGCGTAATTTCTTTAACCTGCCGACTACGCAGAAATCTTCTCCTGAATTTTGCCCATTTCTTTTTAGCCGCCCGACTCCACACGCTATAATGAAGTTCCGCGCCTAGCTGTCACTAACTAGAAATTTTAGTGCTTTTTAAAATAGATGGATGATATCGCCCCCGTCACGTACTGGCAGAACGCAAAAAAGCCCTCTCGACGAATCGAGAAGGCTTTCAAAAGACCTGCAAGGTCTACTATGTATGTTTATGCTATACCGTCAGCAAGCGACGGGGATCAATGTTCAGGGCATCGGCCAGAAGCCGGGCGTTCTTCTTGCCAATGGGGCGCTTGCCGTTTTCCATTTCGCTGATATGGCGGGCGGGGATGCCCGTTGCTTCCGCAAGCTGCACCTGGGTCAAGTCTTCCCGATAGCGCGCGCCCCGCAGATAAACGGTGGGCTTTTCCTCATTGCTGAAGGGGAACACTTCCTCAATGGAATATGCTTCCTTTTCTTCGGCAATGCCCTTCAGGCGCATGAAGGCGCGCACTTCTGCAACCAGCGCCGGGGGAACCGCGAAGGAAAGGGGCACCGTTTCAATAGGGGGCTTTTTCGTGCGTTCCAGCATAAAGCACCTCGATCAGTTTGATCTTTTTATCCGTCACCTGCCATACGGCCACATAACAGGGCTTGCCCTTTTTAATATGGCAATGGTGGCGACTGTCAGAAAGTTTGCTATAATTAGGCCACTGGCCCTGTACCGGGCCGGATTGTTGTATGTCGGCGACCAAAAGAAACAAGGCCTCGTATACGGGGCGCGGCATATCCTGAATCTGCTTCCGCGCACGCTTCAGAATGGTCACAGTCCAATTCATGTCCTGCCCTTTGATACTGTATTTACTATTTTTTGGTAAGTCGTCAAGGGGTAAATTTTCAGCCTTTTTCCCGCATGCTGATATCCCTGCGGGTATCAATGACACTGGCTGCCTTGCACAGAGCCTCATCCCGCAAATGGCTATATTTTGTGTCATGGCCGGGCTTCTGTGTTCGAGCAGCTTTTAAAGACTGTAAAGGTCAACCTGGCAGCTGCTGATGAGCATCCTTGCATAGCAATGACGCAGGCCATGCAGAGGGCGGAAGTCTTTGGGCAGCTCGGCCTTGTCGCGCTTCCTGCGGGCCGTACGGCGAAAATCCTGACGCTGCCCTCCATCCTTGCCGGAGACACAAAGGGGCTTGCCTATACTGCCCCCTTTATAGCTAGCCCATTTTTCTGCGTTCGGTGATGCTCTGCCCGCCAACGCCCCAGTTGTCCATATCTACTTCTTCAATAATGACCACGGTGGTGGCAGGATTTTTATTCAGCACACGCACCAGCAGGTCTGTTGCGCCCTTGATAAGTTCCGCCTTCTGCTCCGCAGTGGGAGCTTCTTTACCGCCTGTCACCTTGATATTCACGAATGGCATATGGCCCTCCAGTTTTTTTGTGCGCCTGCTCCGTGGCCCGGCACCCTGCCGGAAAGCGCGCTTTTACTGCGCGCTGTCCACATAATCGTTGAGCACATCAGCAATGATGGAAATGCCTTCTTCAATACGGGCTTCTTCCATATTGGAAAAGTTCAGGCGCAGGGTATTTTCCTGTCCGCCGTTTGGGAAAAATGGCCCGCCCGGCACAAAGGCGACTTTGCGCTTTATACAGGCATCAAGAATACTTCGAGAATCCATTGATTTTGGCAAGGTCACCCAGGCAAAAAGCCCCCCTTCCGGCCGCGTGAAGCGAACACCCTGCGGAAAATGACGCCCCAGGGCAGAAAGCAGAACATCCCGCCTGTTTTTATACACGCCAAGGATCTTCTTGATGTGAGCATCAATATCATGTTTTTCAAGATAGGCGGCGATGACGGCCTGGACAAAAGTATTGCTTTGCAGATCAACGCCTTGCTTAACAAGAACGTATTTTTGCACGATATTTTTGCTGCCAGCTACCCAGCCAATCCTAAAACCCGGACAGAGTATTTTTGAGAACGACCCAAAGGAAATGACCCGGCCATCTCTGTCAAACGACTGCACTGACGGAAGAAATTCGCCCTCAAAGCGCAGTTCGCCATAGGGGTTATCCTCCAGAACCATAACCCTGTGCTGGGCGGCCAGTTCTGCAAGGCGCTTGCGGCGCTCCAAACTCATGGTTCGCCCTGTGGGATTCTGAAAGTTGGGGATCACATAAATCGCCTTGACCCGCGTGGTCGTTTCAAGAAGTTTGGCAAGATCATCCGTGCACATGCCGTCCTCATCGGTGGGCACTTCCACAAAACGGCAGCCATAAGCCCTGAAAGCGGTAATAGCCGCAAGATAGGTGGGGCTTTCGCACAGAATAACGTCGCCTTCATCAATAAAAACCTTGCCGCTGAGATCCAGTCCCTGCTGCGAACCATTGGTTATCAGGATATTGTCCTCACTAAAAGCAGTGCCCAATGTGGCGTTCATTCTGCCCGCTATCCATTGGCGCAAAGGAAGGTATCCTTCGGTAGTGGCATACTGCAAGGCTCTTTGCCCGTCGTGCGCCAGCACTGAAACGCATATATTGCTGATGGCTTCAGTGGGAAAAAGTTCGGGCGCGGGCAAGCCTCCGGCAAAGGATATAACATCAGGCTGTTCGGTAATCTTTAAAAGCTCGCGTATTTCTGACGCTTTTAACATTGAAATTCTTTGCGCGTAGGCAGTGTCCATTGCTGCACCTTTCAAAAGTAAAAAAATTGCGTTGAGCACTTATCCTCGTTGTTTAATAGTACAAAGGCAAGCAAAACCACTCCAATAGTGACCAAACAAACCTCATATGTCGCAAAAACGGCGCGGATGCTTTCACATCCGCGCCGGTTACAATACTGTGCGGTGCGCCTTTGCTGACACGCCTACTTTTTATTCATTTCAAACCACTTTTGCCCGCCCGTGACGATATAGCCCTTGGGCGAAAGATCCTTGCCCTTGAGGCCGGGGTAGTCGGGGCCGTAACGGTACGCACGATGGATCATGTTCTGGTACATGTGCGTTACAGGAACGCCTTTGGGGGTGCGCAGCACGTGTTCGGCATCCAGCATGATCGGGGTGTTTTTGCCTTCCATGATGGGGCTGATGAATTCCCACACAACCTTTTTGTCGCGGGTGACTTCAAAAAGATGGCCGTGCTGAGTAGAGGTAACAAGATAGTTGCCGTTGGGCAGCTTTTGCGCTGCGCCCTGGCGGTAACTGAAGAAACTGTTGCCGTCATTGGCCGCGTATTCCCAAACAATCTTGCCGGTGGTCATGTCCACTTCCAGCACGCGGGAGCGGTTGGGCTCGGCGCGCTCAGAACCGTTATCGAATATGGACATCATGTTTTCCCCAATCATAGCGGCATTATGTGAGCCAAAAATGATCTGGGACTGATCGTCATACCATGTAGGACCCTGGCCTTTGCCGTGGGACGAGGGGTTGCCCCAGCGCCATTCAATTTTGCCAGTCTTTTTGTCGATAAGCAGGGCTTCGGAAAAATTGCGCGAATTCACGAGAACTTTATCGTTTCCGTCTTTACCAGGCACAAATTCCACCGTGTTAAAGTGCGACCAGTCATAGTTGTCGTACCCTACTCCAACTTTTTTGGGGACGACGTAGTTGGGGTCGAGCTGGTCCTGTCCCTTGCCCACATGATCCATAAGATGCCATTCCCACACGGTTTTGCCGTTTTTGTCCACTTCGCGCACAAAGTCCACCCAGAAGTCGGTGTGCGGCTTGCCCTTGATCATTACGGGCTCAGAGGGGATGGTTTTGGGGTCACGCCCCTTGGCGGCCATTTTGTCGTTAGAGATCCGCTCCCAACCCAGAATCAGGGTGTTGCCGTTGGGCATGCGGTCAAAGGTATGGTGCGAGATATGATCCTTGTCGGCCATGCGGTACGACCAGACCACATTGCCGTCCCAATCCACTTCATCAAGAATGCCCGCCCAGCCACCGATCTGTGCGTTGGCATCTTCATCCTTTACGTTGCGCAACAGGAGCAGATTGCCGTTGGGCAGCAGACGGGAGTGAAAACTGGAACCCTCAGCGCCTTTGACTTCCCATGTGTGAACAATATTGCCCTCCATATCCATAAGATAGGTGACTTTGTTTTTTTCAGTGGGAGTGAATAGTGTATACCCGTTAAAACACTTGTCTTTCTCGTAATACAATACGCCCGTGGGCCCGTTATGAAGCTCGTAGGCAACCGCATTGACGGCAAAAGAAACAGCGAAGGCAACAACCAGAAGCGTAAGGCGTTTGAACCTCGTTCTCATAACCACTCCTCTGTTCACGTGAAGTACGAATTTTCCTCCCATTGAGGATAATTTTGGTTGTGACAGAGTTCACCACTGGCCAATGTAGTATGGACGACACTTTTGTGAGCACCGAGCATTTAATTTTTCAACACCCTACTGTTACTCAATATTTTTTTACATGCCCTTTGCCCTGCACGTAAAATCCTTTGCGCTGAAACAAAGGAACAAGCATTGCCGTTCGTCCACACGGCAATACAAATAAATTTTAAATCAAGGATGTTGTTAAGATAGAACTGAGATGTTTACCGATGGCGTGACGCTGGAAGGACTGTCGCTGTTCCCCCAGCTTGGGATCAGAAAACTCTTTGCCTAAGATAAAATTCACTAAGTCATTTAGGAGGTGGGACGTGGTTGATCAGCCCCTTTTACTAAAAGGTTGCTCGTCAACAAAACATTTTTAGGTGCCATGCTCTGGCGGGTGTACGCGCTGCATGGGCAATTCGCGCTACGCCAGCAAAAAATCTTTGTCTCCATTGTCGTCAGCAATACATGCAAACACGGCCTTGAGCTCATCTGGTATTCTGACAGGCCGCCCACTGGTGAGATCGATGTATACCCACTGGGTTTCGGCCTCAACCAGCACGGCATCATCAGACTCACGCACAAAGCGGTAACGCCGTATGCACTGGCGGGAGGCGAATGAGGATATCCATGTGGCAGCCACAATGTCTTCACCAAGCAAGGCCGGACGCTTGTAGACAACAGAGTGACGACGCACTACCCAGCCCTGCGCCAGCTCTTCATAGCGGGCCATGTCCCAGCCCTTGTCGGCGGTGTGTGCTGTGGCAAGGTCCTGCATCCATTGCACATAGCAAACATTGTTGACCCGGCCCTGCCGGTCGATATCCTGCGCTGATATATGTATTTTTTGCCTGAAAATGGACATTCAAATCACTCCAATCACTAATCTGTGTTAGAGACAGAATACGCCGAAACCCGTCAAAAAAAAAGTCCCGTCATGCTGGATGGATGCGGGAGCCAATAATCAATGACACGCCTTTACCGAACTTATATTCAAGGTGAAAGCGTGCGCTGCATTGCGCGGCGCGGAGGAAGATCACCGAGCGAAGCGAGGAAGCTCCCGCAGCAATAGCCGCGCAGCGTTACTACGTCCATGATGGTGAAGGTTGTTTTGCCCGGTTACACATTGGGCACACTACGGCTGACCAATAGCCCAGGTGACGGCATGTGCCCTGTGGGCACGGGAGCTTTTCTTTTCTGTTGTTTGGGCCGCCTCCGGCGGGCGGCGATGTGTAGGTCAGCGGACTGGCGCTCTGAAGAAAATGAAGCAGGGCTTGTCCTTTGAGAGGTGGCTTTTGTGCCCTGCGGGCACGGGAGCTTTTCTTTTCTGTTGTTTGGGCCGCCTCCGGCGGGCGGCGATGTGTAGGTCAGCGGACTGGCGCTCTGAAGAAAATGAAGCAGGGCTTGTCCTTTGAGAGGTGGCTTTTGTGCCCTGCGGGCACGGGAGCTTTTCTTTTCTGTTGTTTGGGCCGCCTCCGGCGGGCGGCAAGGCGGGGC
>Ga0265295_1000315_pt1 | contig 98890 bp, 89 predicted proteins | sample Munlansysbiofilm_FD_192503 | JGI IMG/M metagenome (GOLD analysis project Ga0265295, IMG submission 192503) | Leachate microbial communities from a municipal landfill in Southern Ontario, Canada - Methane capture system biofilm | ecosystem: Engineered > Solid waste > Landfill > Unclassified ... | reverse complement strand
CTTAAAGGCACTTGGATTACGTTACCAGGATAATAAGTATTCGTAACAAATGGATACGAAAAAACTCTCATTGAATCTACGTAACAACTAGTATTATTTTCGCCTTCATTTTCATCTATAGCATAAGAACGGCCCCACGGGTCAACTATTGAGCGGATGTTGACGCCACTAGCTACGCTAACATTATTTAAAAATCTTCTATAATTAACCCAGCATGAATCTGTATCTGGTAGGCTGGCTAGGTCGGTGCCACTAGGTTTAGCAAAACAAGCTCCGGCGGAATAGTAGCTAGCTGTTATTTGGCCTAAAGTTTTCGATTCTGTCAGCCTGGCCAGCTGGATAGCCTTAGAAAGCTGATTTAAATCAGCTTTCATCTTGTCCACCCGAGCCCGAGTCTGAACACCAGAGTAAGATACGACGGTTATACTAGCTAGAATACCTATGACAACAATAACGACTAATAGCTCGACAATAGTAAAAGCCTTAAGCTTGATCATAGGGATAGTATAGCAGGATGATTAAAAGAGAGGGGAGAGCCTATTTAGCTAGCCTGGGATTGATTAAATACTCTTCGATAAATATCTTGATACAGCCAGCTATTGGTATTGAGATAATACCGCCTAACACTCCGAACAGGTATATGCCAACTGTGACCGCAATCAATATTACTAAAGGTGATAAATTAATTCGCTTAGACTGAATCTTTGGAGAAATGTAATTAGACTCAATCTGTTGATACAGAACAAAGAAAATCAGGAATGCAATAGCAGCTGGCAGGCTATTAAGTAACAACATGAAGCTAATTATAAACCCACCTATCATAGCACCAAAAACTGGGACTAAAGAAGAAATGAAAACTGTTGCAGCGCTAGGTATTGCTAAATTAACTGGTGTTCCGAAAACAAAGCTTGATATAAATACAGCTACTCCAGCGACTAATCCGGCGATTGCTGATACTGATAATTGTCCAGTCATGTAGTTAGTAACCACGCCATATGTGCGCCGCATTAAATTTTTATGATGGTTCATGCGAGTCTTGTTTTTATAAAGTGACCACAACCCGTTAATCCAAGTTGGGCCCTCAACTAACATTAAAAACGTCAGCACCAAGACTAAGACTGTTGCTGTCACCATAGAAACAACAGAGCTTATGCCAGTTATAATATTAGACCCAGCAACTGACGCAAAACCAGTGATGCCGTTTTGCAAAGACTTTATGATCTGACTATACTGATCCTCTAGGCGATATTTAGCAATAAACTCACTGACAACGCCATATTGTTGAGTGGCTGATTCTAAAAGCGAAGGGATATTTTGAACAAACTTTAGGGTCTGCTCGACTATAGGCGGAATAACCAAGAATACGACAACAGCCAGGAACGCCACAACGGCCACATAGGCGATAGCCGTGCTAAGCGTCCGGCTTTTACTAGGGAGAATTTTTACCAATTTGTTGACAGGCGAGCTCAGGGCTATAGCAAAAAATACTGACATTAAAATAATTAACAGAGCAGTTCGAGCGCTATAAATAGCGAAGGCCACCAGACCAAACCCTATAACCACTAGCCAAAATCTTACGAACGTTTTTGTATCGATCTCTAAGTTAACTTTTTTTACATCCATAACATAATTATACACGATATTCAAAATCTAATAATAAAATTAGAAGACTAAGCAGATTTTAAGTCTAAAATATTGTATAATGAACGTATGAATATTTTACTTATAGAAGACGAACACGGGTTAGCTAATGTAATTAAGGTGGGCTTAGAACAAGAGCATTTTAAAGTTGAAGTCGCCTTCGATGAAGAAATAGGAAGTAGACTCATACAAAAGGGCAAGTATGACGCATATATTATAGACTGGGATGTGTCGGGCAAGGATGCTGGCCTAGCGCTCATTAAATCCATGAGACAAGCAAAAAACCATACGCCAGTCGTCCTAATAAGTAACCGAAGTGATAACAACAGTAGAAAACTGGGATTAAGCTCTGGCGCTGATGATTATCTTACTAAGCCGTTTTCTATTCAACAGTTAACTAGAAAAGTGAAAGATCTAACAGGCGACATCACAAAAGAAGACATACTAACTGTAGGTGATTTATCACTCAGTCCTAAAACTTTTGAGGTTAAAAGAGGCGATAGCTTCATATATTTAACAAATAAAGAATTCTCCTTGCTAGAGTACTTAATGCGAAATCAGGGTAGACCGCTCAGTAAAGAGATGATAAGTGGTTATGTCTGGGATTACAATGCCGACGTTATGCCTAATACAGTTGAAGTCTATATAAAATACTTACGCCAAAAAATTGACGACTCATTTAAAAAGAAATTGCTTCACACCGTAAGAGGCTTCGGCTATAAAATTGACGATAAGTAAAAATTAAAAAACGGTTTAGACGATCTTTAACAAGATCCAGTTTACGCTGTGCTCGTCTTTCCTCAAATAGTAATCACTGACTCCGTCCGATAAAGTTAAGAACTCACGTATCATCCCGCCACTCTTAACTATAAATCTTAAGCCTGCATCAATAAAATTATATGTAAAACCCTTATATTCCATCCTCTTTGGATAAGTCGATAAATTATTCCTAAAACCAACTGCCGTAATGTTAACTGGTGCGTTAATGTGCTGCTTTCTCATATCAATCCTCCTTGTAAAACTAAAATTAACCGGTGATAAAATAACCAGTAAATGGATTTAATTTTTAGTTGAGTTACAGATAGGATAACTTGACCATTTTTACCAATTATCTTTTTACTGTAGTGCTCCAAGGATCACCTTTTCAGGGCGATAGTACTTAATCTCGATGTCGAGATAAATATGGTGGCTTTTATTTGAAAGCCTGTAAGTGGAAAGGTTGCCCAGTACCTACATGACTATAAACGATTATATATTAGGCTCAACTATTCGCGTCAATAGTTTTTTTTGTAAAAATATAGTACTTAAGCTTGCGTAGATATATATAAATAGTTTTATAATTGGATAATGTTAAAAAGCCAAGAATCAGGTTATAGCTATGATGGTTATATTCCACCAGTTTTATATACCCCGAATGTAATAGATATTGAAGTTACTCCACGTTGCGAATTTGAATGCCCTGGATGCTGGGGCACTAAAGCTCATGAATGCGGCAAAGAATTAAGCAATCGACAATGGATAAAACTTTTTGAAAAATGGAGCAATATAGGCGACGATTGGACAGAACGAGTTGTCATAACTGGAGGCGAACCGCTTCTGCGAAAGAACTTAGGGGAAATTGCGTGTTGGTTAGTTGATTCGGGTAGACAGGTTACTCTCTCTACTACCGGCCTAGATAGACACGAACAGTTACCTAAGTTATTAGAATATCTCTACTCCATAGGACTACCTATAGATGGACCCTCAAAAGAAATCAATTCGCGCTGGCGTAACCACAGAGCGATGAGTGACGGAGGCCTAGAAATAGCAGTGAATGCCTTAAGATTGGTTCAAAATTCTAAGCCGGATTTAAAAACAGCCGTCAGGACTATAGTCCACCCTGGAAACATAGACCATATCCCATTAATACCCGATATGTTGCAAGATAGTGGAATAGATACTAGTAGACTTCGCTGGATATTATATGAGCTCAATAATAAAGAGTTGGTCAATAATAACTCTTGGAGCAAAAACCGAGTCATAACGTCTAGCCAAACGATATCTGATTATCGATATGGAGCCGACATTTTTTATCAAAACATAGAACAAGCTGGGCAAGACTTTAAAGAGTTAACTATAAGAAGAATAGGTGACCTCGCAGGAAGATATTTTATAATAAACCCTTCGGGCGAATGTCGAGCCGTAGTGGCAAAAGAAGATGCTGAAGATATGCTTGAAGAAAGGGAATACGGTAATATGTATAATGACTTCGAAGAAGTTATTGAACTGTTAAATCAGGATATAGGAGTGTTGGGACAGTTTTCAGCAGAAGCCGCCGATAGCCCTGAATATTTTTGCAGTCAACTAGAAAATCCCCTTTAAGTATTTTCGTCTTAACTCCTGAGAGAATCTTTCGATTGCATAACGCAAAGTAGTTCTTGGCATTTTTTCATAATGTGTTTTTAAAAAACTCACTAATAACTGACTGTCGATTCTCTTGCCAAGTTCTCTAAGCATCCAGCCGTTGGCTTTCTGAATCAAATCGTGCTTATCATTAATTGATTTTTCTGCCATTTTTAAAGTTAACTCAGGATTGCCGTTGATAATAAAAAACAGGGTACTCACTATGGCAATCCTCCTATCCCAAAGAAGTTCGGAAATAATTAATCTATCGAGTATCTTTTGTTCTAGAGGATTATGAAAAAGATAATCACCAACAATTCTAGTACAACTTAAATCGACCAGGTCCCAATTATTTATATATTTTGTGTTTTCAAGATAAAAATTAAATATTTCAGATTTTTTATAATCGTCAGATTTTGAATATTTTATAACTAAAATTAAAAGAGCAGTTAAACGCTCCTCGTGCCAAGGACTTTTTAATAATTCGCTAACATCGTCTATTTCAAGTTGCGATTCATATTGTTTAGCAACTTTTCGACAATTTGGCACGGTGATACCTAAAAATTTGTCACCTTCTCCATATTCGCCAGGACCAGATTTAAAAAACCTGGGAAAGAATTCGGCCTTCTCTGGAATGGCCAATGTGGCCAAATGCTCTCTTATTGCGCGCAGACGTTTATTCATAATTAATTGTATATTATATAACTTTTTATAACTTTGCGAGGTTAAACCTTGCAAAAATCATTAAATAGTGACAAAAAGTGTATTTTGTGATATAATATAATCTCAACATATGGGGGCTAGGGTATGTCTAAAGAAAGAATCGAGGAGGCTTTTAGAGAAATCGACAGATCAAAATTTCTGCCTAAGAGTCTTCGAAAATATTCGAATCTTGACCAGCCTTTATTTATTGGGGGCGGACAAACGATATCCCAACCCTCGACTGTAAAACTAATGCTTGAATGGCTAGATGTAAAAGACGGAAACAAAGTTTTAGATGTCGGATCTGGCTCTGGCTGGACATCGGCGCTATTATCTAATTTAGTTGGCAAAAATGGTAAAGTCATAGCCGCGGAACGGATACCCGAATTAATGATTTTTGGCAAAAATAATGCCCAAAAAATGAGGCTTAATAATATTAAGTTTATATTAGGCGACGGCAAACTTGGCTACATGCAAGATGCACCATACGATAGAATACTGGTCAGCGCCTCGGGCACAAGAATTCCAGATGAACTGATTAAACAATTGAAGATTGGCGGAAAACTGGTCATCCCGATTAATAACGATATTATTGAAATTAAAAAAATCTCAGACAGTAAAGTAGAGACTATAAAACACCCAGGATTTATTTTTGTGCCATTAATATAGACTATCTAGTCCAAGTAAATGTTATTCTAGGGTTAGACATACCCGATTGATATCCCCATATATTATACTGGGGATCGCCAGAGTCAGATTTCCAATTAATTTGGAAAGTTCCGCCCTTAGCTAAATTCATATTATTTGTTAAAGTGGCGCCATTAAATGAAGAAATGTTATTACCGCAAGCGCCAGTCCACAAATTTATCGTATTAAAGTCTAAGTATTTATTACAAACTCCTGCACCATTGTACATCCTTGAATAATTCCACAATAGGACAGCGTTACTTATAGATCCTTCACCGTAAGCAGATAAGTTAAAGGTAGAAGTTTGTTCATACCTATATTCTTCCCAGCCACTATCGTCATAGTCGGCGCCCCAAGATGCATTAGCACTTAAAAAAGCATTGTTCGCAACAAAAGCAGTGCCATTAATAGTTTCGTCACTGACCGTAACCGCTTCTCCCGGCGCTGAATCCTGAGTAATTTTCAGGACATTTGAGCCATTTTTTATTTTAAGCAAAAAAGTACCAGTATCACCGCTGTAAAAATCAATTTTATTATTAGAGCTAAAACTTAAACAATGAATAGAGCTGGCATACGGTAAAGCTGGGCAGCTATTAGAATCCAAAAAGGTAGGGAAAGATGAATATTCAACTTGATATAACTTTAGTTTTTTGGCGTTTATTGATAGATCTGACTCTAAAGATGCAACAACTGCTTTTTGATTTATTCCAGAGTATGAAACAAAAACAATGGCAGAAATTATGCCAATTATAACAATCACTACTAATAGCTCAATTATAGTAAAACCTTTTCTTGGCATTATATTACTATTTTAACATAAGCGATTTGCTCGCGACTACCAAGAAGAATTGAGGGCTTTACCCTCGGCAAAACCGGCATCAGATTGAATGCCTATTATGGCTTTTTCGTGAAATTCCTTGATATTCCTAGCACCGGCATAGGTCATAGAACTGCGCAAGCCAGCGGCAATATTATCCATTATGTCTTCGGCACCTGGATGATTAGGGTTTATATACATGCGAGATTCACTTATGCCTTCTAAAAACAGTTCCTTTTGAGCAATAACATAATTGTCTTGACGTTTCGTTCGACCATTAACGGCACGCTTGCTGGCCATTCCAAAATTAACTTTATATAATCTGTTATTTTCATCTAGGAAAGTGTCACTGACGCTTTCGTGTGTACCAGCTAGCCAACTGCCGACCATGACACTCGCCGAGCCAGCAGCTAGGGCTAGCGCGACATCTCTTGGATGCCTAATCCCACCATCAGCCCATATCTGTTTATCAAATTTACGAGCAACTTCAGCACATTCTAATAGGGCAGAGAATTGAGGCCGACCGACACCAGTCATCATCCTGGTAGTGCACATAGCCCCAGGGCCTACTCCGACTTTCAGTATATCTGCACCAGCGTTTATTAAGTCTTTAGCCGCCTCGGCAGTTACTATATTACCAGCCACAATTGGCACTTTGGGTTTTAGTGATTTAACGGCCTTAATGGCATCTATCATTTTTGTTTGATGGCCATGAGCCGTATCAATAACTAAAACATCGGCGCCCAAACTCAATGCTCGTTTGGCTTTAGATTTAACATCACCGTTAATACCAACAGCAACGCCAATCATCAAGCAACCCTTGGAGTCGAGAGCTGGTTTAAACATATTAGACCTAACGGTACCCTTTCTAGTTACGGCGCCGATAAGACAACCTTTTTTGTCAACAATCGGCGCAAAACGAAGGTTATTTTCGAATAATTCGTTATGCATCTCAGATAAATCTTTTCCTTCAGTAATTGAAAAAACTGATGGAGTCATGACATCACTAATTTGAGCAAAACGATCTTTATCTATGGCATCTTTTTCGGTAAAAATACCGACAGGCTTGTTCTGTTCATCAACAATAACTATCGCACCATGAGAACGTTTATGGATAATATTCAAAGCGTCCTGTAATCGATCATTGACTGATAAGGTTAGGGGAGTTTCGTAAATAATATGCCTAGATTTAACGTATTTAATAGTTCTTTCAAGTTCATCGTCAGGCATATCTTGGGGCAAAATAGCAATGCCACCGCGCCTAGCTACAGTTTCGGCCATACGCTTGCCAGATACCGCATTCATATTTGAAACAACTAACGGGAAAGTTGTGCCGACTTTGTCGGTTGGGGTCAAATCTACATCCATGCGCGATTCAATGTCGCTAAGTGAAGGTACCATAAAAACATCGTTAAAAGTTAGTTCATTTTGAGGCAAGGCATTATTTAAAAACTTCACAAAAATACTCCCATATAGTCGTCTTATATTATAGAACAAAATTTAAAGAATAGTTGAAGCAATTTTAATTCGAATCTCTTGTGGCTGCCCTTAGTGGACGTAGTTCGCAACTTTTAGACTTACGAGTATTAATGTTATAGAATATGGTTATGATATCGAATTTATTAAATCTAGCCACAACATTTTATAGCAACTGGCAATCGGATCATAGCAATGTAGCTACTAAATCGGTAGAATTGCCTCCAGACTATTCAGTTTATTACATATGGGGCATTTTAATAATTGCCGTAATTATAGTTATAGGTTTTACAATCGCATACTGGATAAGAGCATGGTTTGTCCAGTCGTCTATATTTAGATTGGACAGTAATATAGAAGATATTAAACAGATGTTATTAAATAACCTAAAGCAAAAGTATAATTATGATAATAACCTTGGGCTAGAAGAAAAAACCATAGACGAAAAATATAGTGATGGCGAAGCAAGAACAAGAGAATCGTTACATTTCTTTGAGAATTTTAAAAAATCTATATTAAGTCTTAGGCATCCAAGTAAATTACTTATGTATACATTGTCGATTGTAATTATATTATTTGTAGTTGGAATGATAATTATTAATTTTATCTAATTTATTGAGCGTATGGGTCTAGAAGCTTTCTCTTAAAACAAGACAAATGAGACGTTTTTATAGCCTTATTATTTTATAAGTATATAATGAAAATTAGACAACAATACCAAAGGGAGGTTACATGGCTACTAATAAGTATGGCGTAGTTCAAAAGAAATGGTTAACAGCTTTTTTATTATCACTATTTTTAGGAGTATTTGGCATAGACCGCTTTTATCTTGGTAAGTCGGGCAGTGGTTTAATAAAGCTACTCACGCTTGGTGGATTAGGATTATGGGCACTTATTGATTTTATTATGATAGCCTCAAAAAGTATTCCAGGAGTTGAATGGGTCGATGAGGGTAAAGACGATAAGAAAATCGCCTGGATTATATTTGCTATCGTGTTGGTTGTCGGAATAATCGGATATACAAATTCTTCAGACAAACAATTTATTTCTATTGATTCTAATATAGGTATTAGCAATAACGCTTCAGATAATAATTCAAATTCCGAAAATCAAACCGAAGATCTATCTAAAGTGCAGAAAGTCCACACACTCACGGCCGGACATTATACGGCGGGCATTGATTTACCAGCGGGCGAGGCGGATATAGCAGCAGTATCAGGTACTGGAAACTTATCGTCGTCAAATATCTATGACGGCGGCGTTAATGAAATGTTTGGGATAGACGATGGAACAGGCCTCTATACGTCCAGTTTCAAGAATCTTGAATTTCCTGTTGGCACAGAATTATCCGTAACTAGTACTCTAAAAATAAAATTGACTTTTACAGATATAACATCCGATTATGTCGGAAGAAAATATTATAACGAAAATACAAAAACCTTGTCTGGTGGCAATTTCAAAGCAGGTGAAGATTTTGAGGCTGGAACATATAAAATTATAGCGGTTTCAGGTACCGGTAACCTCTCTTCGTCAAATATTTACGATGGTGGCGTGAATGAAATGTTTGGGATAGATGATGGAACAGGATATTATATAAATCAGTTTGTTAATGCGCGGCTAGACAGCGGTACAACTTTGACCGTAAGTGGGAATTTAACCATCAAGTTAGTTCCAGCTACTTTATAATATAATTTATCGGTATTGGAAAACTCTGCAAAAATTTGCCTAACTGGCTTAGGGCTTTGGTAATAAGGATTATCTTTTACTTGTAAAACTTATGATTTTATTACATGCATCGACACAGGCTTGTCTAGAATATTCATCGAAATCTTTATTGATAAGGCGCGTGCTCTCATGATTATCCTCATAAATAGGGAGCACATCTAATAATACTAGGTTGTCCCTCTCGTCTATTAGTAAATTGTTACTTAAAGAAGATGCTATATCAGGTAAAAATCCATGCCTATCTCTCATCTTGAGTATGCCAATCGCCAAATTGCCCAACTGATTAATCAAGTGTTTCGGTAGATTGCTATCGATTTCTAAAATATTAAAAGATCTACATTTATCAGTATTATATTTATTTTGTATCTGAAAAACAGCCAATGGATTAATGGGCAATCGAAACACATCATTAACATACCCAAGTGAAACTGCTGTTTTAACGGCTATGCCTGGCAAACATTCTTGCACAACACCGGTTTCATAATCAGCCCTTTCGCAGAACTCTTGTAGATTTAAGTTAGATGGCGACCTAAACATATATTTGTATACTTGGGACCCATAATCCACCACTATCGATTCACTTCCAATAGATAACAAATTATCTTCAAATATTCTATCCATCAAACGATTATTTATATTGCCTACACTAGGCAGTCGTAAAGCGGCCAACCCTAATTTTTGAAATATATTATACCAATCTGGTGTCCATTCTTTATTCTGCAGCCACGCAAGTTTATTAATTGACCCGTGTATAATAGCTGCTATGTCTTCATCCGCCACGAATTCTTGCATCTGTTAACTATTTTCTCTAGGTAGTTTAAATGATTGAAATATAATCGTACCCGGCACTCTACTCAAATTATTGTATTCAAATGGGTCATCCTTTGATTTGATGCCATATCTTGATTTAACTCCAAAGTTAGAATTAAAGTCACTTTTTACTGGCTCAGGCTCTAATAATTGCTTAACATAAAATCCGTTTTTAGTTAATGCATCAAAATAGTCTTGTATAATTAAATAGCTACCAGACATAGATACAGAAACTTCACTCTCAGGAAAATCATATTTCCATTTCTTTTGAGATTTATCAAAGTAATTATCAAAGACAAAATAATTATTTTGCCAACTACCGTGACTTCTAATCGGATGATCTAAACTAAAAACGAAACTACCGCCATAAGTCAACGCGTTATAGACAGACTTAAAAACGATATCAAGCTCCTTCTTGTCTCGACAATATTGCAAAGCAAATACTGACAATACCAAATCAAAGTTTTCAATTATATCCATTTTTGCAAAATCTAAAAATGAGCCCTCGACCGTCTTAATAGTTGCGCCCGAGTCTTTAGCTATTTTTGCGCCATGTTTTAGCTGTTCCCTGGATATATCCCACGATGTCACACATGCGCCAGATAGTGCCATAACAATAGAATTTTGACAAGCCCCTGATCCAAGTTCTAAAACTTTTTTACCCTTTAGCGGCCCTAAAAGGTTTAGCGAGTTTTCGGACGGACACAATGGACCATAATGGATCTTGCCTGTCTTTATATTATAACGATCCTGATAAACTCTTGATATTTTATTCCAGGCTTTTCTCATGATTTGATCGTTACTTTTCATTTTTTTCTCCGATAACTATAAACGGGTCAGAATGTATAATTTTTTCAGTGCTGCGTCCATACGATCTCTTTATAGCGATTAATGCATCAGATTGATTGACGTCAAAGGGCAGGACGCGCATAGTTTTAATAATAGCTTCCACGTTTTCGCGCTTACGAAGTAGCGGTATGTAATATTCACGCAACTCAAGTTTATTGAAGCCGATTGATTTCATCTCATTTATTTTTTCTGCGCCAATAGACGAAATACTTTTAGATTTTTTTATCAATAAATCCATTATTTCAACAAGCCCCTTGCCATGGTTATACTCTTTATAAAAAAATAAACCGCCCGGTTTTAAAACGCGATTTACTTCACTTGCAGAGAAAGATGAAACGGATTTTGCGGTAACTATATCAAAATAATTATCTGGGTACTTTATATTATTATTGTCCATGATATAAAAATGCATATTCTTATTGGTATTAAATTTCTTTTGCGCGACTGCAATCATATCTGAGGATAAATCTATACCAACCAACTTAGTTTTTTGCATATCAAGCTTGCTACTGTTTCTTTTCAGTATTTCTTGAATTAAAAAGCCATCTCCCGTACCTAAGTCTAGTAATTTAAATTCTTTTTTATAATGTATATGATCTGATATTATTTTTATAAATTCTTCTGTTACGCCGTCATTTATATTAAAGCAACTAAAGAAAGTAGCTCTTTCGGCAATTTTTTTAGAATCATAGTAATTTCTTTGCTTCATTTTCCATTTTCTCTAATAGTAAGATAGTTTCAGCAGCGGATTTACCTATAGCAACTTCCCCATGTAATCGCATTATGCCATAGCGTTTTTTGTCTATAATGTCAATTAATTCATCTAAGCCGCTAGCATCACCGTATGGTATATACTCCGAAGTCTTTAGACTATGTAACTTTGGGCTATATGTCATATGATTTCTATGAATGTGTATGATACATTTTACGTCTTCATATGTTTCATATATCTTCTTATGCAGTGGAGATTCAGAAGATGGAACCTCTTTTCCGAACCATTTAATTAAATTCTTGTTATCAATTTCCGCAAGACAAAAGCTACTCTTATCTAATTCAGAGATTCTACTCCCTGAAGCAGAGATTATCATATACTTTCCATCCCTAATACTAAAACATCCATTAGATCCACGGTTATCGTGTAAAATATCAGAAACCGTGAAATTACGTATCGCATCTTTATTTTTTTTATATATTTCCGTAAAAATACTTTCCACAGAGTTATCTAATTTTGTATGCTGGAATTTAATCCTATTAAATCGATGCCTCAGGCTATCAGATATTTTATCTATGGGCGCCATTGTTATATGCCTATTTTCCAGGTCGGGCCAAATTACCCAAACGTTTTCCCACTTTTCTAGCATAGTAATATATTCATTATTCTTAGGGTGGTTCCACATAGTATCATATGAAGGAGCTATGTAAGTTGGAATTTTTTCGGCTATAGCAGTAGCTATGACGGTTGTTGCATAATTATCGGCAATCCCACAGGCAATTTTTGAAACTAAATTGAACGTTGCCGGAGCAACTAATATGGCGTCTGCCTTTGGGAGCGGCTGCGTATTATTTTTACAAAGCGTGAATTTCTTATCACGCAACACTTTAATTTTTCGTTTAATCTTTGGGGCAATTTCTATTTCTTCTACAGTAGATAGGGTATTAGGCGTTGAGATTATATATATCTTATCTATATAATCACCATCTAAAAGTTTAGATAGTAATTCGGGGAGCAATCGTAATTTTGCGGCAGATGATACAATAAGATAGATACTTTTCTTATCTTCATCTACTGCCATGTTTTACTTATCCCAAAACTTACGTTTAGTCAAAATATGATATGTCAACGCCGATACTACTGTATTAGTGGTTAAAAAATCAACCTTACTAGACATAGGAATGGTAATTAAGTCATCCATTTTATCAACATCTTTGTCAGATAAACCGTTAGCACCACCTATAATAATAGTGTCTGTGTCTTGCCAGTCGTAAGTAAATGGATTTTTTCCACCGTCAACAACGGTACCAATTATACGACCAATATTTCTTAGTCTATATTCTTCTATCGATTCATAGTGTCTGCTTTTATTTTCTAACAAGCTAGTTGGATTTTCTATATTCCAGGATTTAATTTTATTTATAATTTTAGAATTATTAAAATCCAATGTTTGGCCTATTGTATCAACAACCATATTATCAGTGGCTATTATATTTTGAGCTATCATCGCTAAGTCTAGCGGCTTAGTAAGATGGACTAGTCCAAATCGGACCGGTGCTACACTGTGCTTAATGCCATCGCCTTCAAATACTTCTGGTTTCTTCATAAATCAAAAATGATTTAATCATTATATTACATTTTTGTCAACTACAATTCTTGTTTAAAAGTAGGGGGGTATGATTTGTTAATACTCTATGAACCTACGAAGGAAAGGATTGAATAGACTCTTGAAAACTACAAAGGGGCTACATTATTAGCCTCACATGATAAATATTTTATAAAAACCATAAATATAACAAAAGTCATTAAGTTAACATAACTACTTACTAGATAATCTGTAAAATATGTCCTTAAGAATATATACTATATGTATGAATAGCCAGGATTCGAAAAACGCTAAGAAATATTCATTCAATTTATTATTAGATTCGATACTAGATGCAGATAACTGGTATGTGGGGTGTAATCGAGCCGGACTTCATGGAACAGATTTTAAAAAACTAGCGCCCAAGGATATATACATAAAGATAAATGCCAAACCTAAAGAAGAAGCGTTAGAAATCTTAACGCCTTTTTTAGAACAAAAATATATAAATGATAATCAATTGATTGCAGACACTAAATCCTTGATAATTAAACGATTAGAGCACAGATTTTCTGCAGCTTGTGATAAGATTGCAGAATTATCAGGAAGACCCTTGTATCGTAATGATTTTACATTCGTGCTTACGACTTTTCCTAGGGGTTCTTATAATTACGAACTAGGTTATATATGGCTTCCAATTCAGTGGGTCGAAAAAAGCGATATTATTAAATTATTTATGCACGAGCTTCTTCACTTCCAGTTTATTCATTACTGGAGATTGGTTGAGAATTCTGATGTAAATAAATTAAGCAATGAAAAATTTGAATATCTTAAAGAGTCTCTAACTGTAATTTTAGATGAGAATATAAGCCCATTAATATTTTCACCAGACAAGGGATACGAAAAACACAAGCTGATGAGAGCTGAACTGCACGATTATTGGGAAAAGAATAATAATTTTGATGAATTAGTAAAGTTTGGTTTAAGTAAACTAGATCAGTTCGTTTATAAGTAAAATTATAAAGATGCATCAAATTTTAGTCCAAACCCTTATTGTTAGAATGTGAAAATCGAAAGTAGTATATAACTTAAAATGAGACAAATGAGACATATTTATTGTTTATTCACTAAATTAATCGGTATTGGGAAGCTCTGTAAGAATTCGCCAAGCTGATTAGGGGTTTTTCTTAAATCAACTTCAATCCAGTTTTCTAAAACACCATACTTAACTAATGTTTCGCGCTCATTAATAAGTAGGTTATCATCAAACCATAGGAAAGGTTTTGAAAAATCTATAGCATCAGTCTTATTCGACGAGTCTAACCAAGCTGTTGGTTTTATAATCTCCATTTTATTCAGTAGATCGTCATCAAATATACCATCTAGGTGGCGTCGAGTATAGCTAGCGTCGCCCTGACAGTGAGTTGTTAGCCAGTAAGTAGAATCGGGGTAGCGTTCTAGAATATATTCAATAAATTCCTTGGCATAATTAGCTGGGTTTAATTCGTTAGCCAATAGTACGCCGTCAATATCTAGATAGATGTTCATGTATATATTGTACTGCAGTCGTATGTGCAATAAAAAAACGATATTTAAAAAGCTTATGCTTGGCTGGGGATGAGGCCCGCCCGTTCTGTCGAACAGACAGGCGGGGATAAACGCCTTGATGTTAGCACTATTCTAGCCAACATCGGCTATATTTTGTCAAATCAAATAGATTATGACAAAAATCGAACCCCCGATACGTTTTGTCTACGACAAAACATCGTGAGTTAGAATTCCAAATCTCGAACATCCTCCATAGCTGCCCTAAAAAGGGTAGCGACGGAGGATGGCTGGGGATGAGGGATTCGAACCCCCGATCACGGGACCAGAACCCGTTGCCTTACCACTTGGCCAATCCCCAATACGGAGATAATTATAACATTTAACCTCATTAGTGGCCAGATTTAGCTTTTTAAAATTTAATAATGTTCTACAATAGAGTTAGGTGATGAATAAGAGACTTAGAGCTATTATTGTCTTAATCTTGGTGGGTATAGTATTGTCTGTTGCTCTGACTTACTTTTTAACCACTAAAAATGACGTAAGTAATGACGTCGGTAAACAAAAGGTTATTAAAATCATCAAGCCTGATATTTTAAAAACCAAAATGATGTTTTTCGGAGATGTTTTCTGGGGGAGATATGTTAATGACTGGTCAATGGCAAGCGATTTAAAAGAAGCCTACCCATTTTCTGGACTTCATACTTTAAACCGAGAAAAATACCAAGCCTGGATCGGCAGTTTGAATTGTCCAATCACCGATAACCAGGTAAGTTCGACCGAGCAGGAAGCATTATTAATGTTTAATTGCACACCTAATTACTTGCCTGAGGCCGCAAAGTGGTTTAACGTTTTTAGCCTCGCTAACAGCCACACTGATAATCAAGGTGGTATGGAAGGCTTTAATCGAACAAAAACATACTTGGATGAAAATTATATTCAATATTTCGGTCATTTTAATAAAGAAATTACAGATGAGATATGTGAAATCATTACAATTCCAACAAAAGCTTATAGAAATAATCTAGACTACTCGAAAGAATTAATGACCAGCTATCCAATTCGTGAGTTCTCGATTCCGATCGCGATGTGCGGCTATCATAATACTTTCGCATTACCAACTCAAGATCAATTGGATGAAATATCAAAATATACCGACAGATTCATAACTTTAGTTTACGCAATCCAGGGCTCAGAATATAATACGACCGCCGACGGCCTACAAAGACAATACTTTCACGCCATGATCGACGAGGGAGCCGATGCGGTCATCGGTAAAGGCGCACACGTTGTTCAGGATACTGAAAGCTATAATGGCAAGCCAATAATTTATTCGATGGGGAATTTTGTTTACGACCAACAGGCAACGCCTGACGTAAGGCACGGTATAGGTGTGGATGTCGGAATCCAATTAGAATATAACGATAATTTGGAGGGTTGGCAAAAAATCTCAATGTTATGCGCTAAATTTAAAGACGAATGCTTAAACAAATCGAGAGAATTAAATTTAGAAAAACCGGACTACAAAATTAGTTATGACATAGTCGCTACAGACAATACAGGCAGGGTGGCACATAAAGGTTCGGCTGAACTTCAAAATCAAATGTTAGTTAGGGCTAATTGGCAAAGTACAATCGAAAATTTATCAAATAATTAAGATATAATAACTAAGTGCTTAAAAAATCTTACCCCATACAAACTGTTACATTGGAGAAAATCGTCGGTGGCGGTCAAGCTATGACGACACTTGATGATGGCCGGAAATTATTTTGCTGGGGCGGGCTACCAGATGAGTTAGTTAAAGTTCAAATAACAAAAAGTAAATCTAAACTGGCCGAAGGTTTAGTGGTCGAAGTGTTAGAGCCTAGTAAAGAAAGAGTCGAGCCGGTTGATAAAGAAAGCTACATTTCAACCAGCCCTTGGCAAATAATGGATTTTAACGCAGAGATTAAGTACAAAAAACAACTTATAAAAGATGCTTTTGAACTACATAAAATAGTACTAAAAAACGATATTGAACTTTACAGTGACGACAATCAGTTTAGCTACCGCAACAAGATGGAGTTTAGCTGGTATTGGAATAAGGAAACTGACCAACTTGATTTAGCATTTTTTAAACGCGGAAGTAAAGGCAAAATACCCGTTGAAGATAGCGCAATTGCTAAAAATATTATTAATATTAAAGCCGCCCAAATCAGGGATCTATTACGTCAAAAGTCAGTTAGTGGTTTTATGCTAAAAACCTTATTAATTAGGTGCGACAGCGACGATAATGTGGTTGCTCAGCTATATATTAAGGACCTAGATTTTCCAAAATTCAGCGATTCTGAAATTAAAAGCTTAGACTTGCAAGGTTTTGAAATTATATTTTCTAATCCGCAAAGCCCAGCCAGCGTAATAACAAAAAAGCTTCAAACTTTAGGAAATAACAAACTAACAGACAGGATACTCGGCGCAGACTTCAGCTATACGGCAGACAGTTTTTTCCAAATCAATCTGCCAGTCTACGAACAGGCGTTAAAAGATATGCGCAGATTTGTAGATATTAAAAAACCAACAGTCGATTTGTATAGCGGAGTCGGCACAATCGGCCTTACGATCGGTGGGGATGGCGTAACTTTAGTCGAGGTTAATGAATCGGCCGTGAATGAGATGAAAAATAACATCAAATCCAATAACGCTAAAGCAGTTTTATCATCGACAGAGAAGGTGTTGGGTTATATTACAAAAAATGCAAACATTATCGTCGATCCGCCAAGAGCCGGCTTACATTCAGACGTAATTGATAAAATCTTAAAAGAGCTGCCTAGTAGAATTATCTACCTATCTTGCAACCCAACCACCCAAGCGCGAGATTTTAGTTTATTATCACAAAATTATAAAATTATTTTTCATAAAGGCTATAACTTTTTCCCAAAAACACCACATATCGAAAACTTGATTGTGTTAGAGCTGACCGACAAGATCAATTAATTGTTTTATCAGGCCTATCTGATACAATAAAAATATGAGAAAAGCCTTAAGCGGACTTACGATTGTCGAACTTTTAATAGTAATAACGATAATTGGTATTTTGGCCACTATAGGAATAGTGTCTTACTCTAGTATCAATACTAATTCAGCAGATTCAAGGCGAAAACTACAAACTGAAGCGATAGCTGACGAGCTAGAGAAATATTATAACCAGAATGGTGGATATCCTAGTTGCGCAGATTTAACTCAATCCCCAGATTTAGTAGTAAAAAATGTACTACCAAATCTTAGTCCAGGAACACTTACAGCGCCCGGAGAACCTGAAGGAACGAACTCTATAGTCTGCACAGCCACGCCTACAACTAATCAGTATGGATACACCACCGATGGTGGAAGTTTCTCTCTAAATTATATAGGTACAAGTGGATCCACTACGGTTAGTAGCGTTACAAGCAGACATGATTACAAAAAGCTTGACTTCGCCTATACGGGATCTTATCAATCGTATACTATACCGCAAGGGGTATATAGTATAAAGGTAGAAGCATGGGGCGCTCAAGGAGGAGGGGAAACTGGCGGTAAAGGCGGATATGCGACTGGCAACATACCAGTAACCCCAGGTGAAGTTTTGAGAATATATGTTGGAGGCAGAGGTTTAACTGGGACTTGTCGAGCTATTGATAATTGTATGACTGGTGGATTTAACGGTGGCGGAAATGGCGGAGGATCAGATGTCAGTAGCACCGGCCATGGTGGTGGTGGAGCGACCGATGTGCGCAGGAGCCCTTACGACCTAGCTAGCCGTATTATAGTAGCCGGTGGCGGTGGTGCCCGTGGTGGAGAGAGGTCAACCGGGGTTGGTGCTGGTGGAGATGGCGGGGGATTAACGGGCGGTAACGGTTATGTCTGCACAAATTGCTCTGGTAGCCCAGTTGGTGGGCCAGGCAGTGGAGGAACTCAAGCCTCTGGTGGTAGTGGCGGAATAGCAGGGGCCTACTCTGTATCATATCCAGGCTTGGCTGGTGGCGCAGGCTCACTAGGCCAAGGTGGCAATAGCCCCAGCTGTTGGTATTCTGGCTCTGGTGGTGGCGGTGGCGGCTATTACGGTGGTGGTGGCGGCGGATGCCCAGGCCAGCACGGCGGCGGTGGTGGCTCTTCATGGATTATATCAACCGCCGATAACGTCAACCATTCTTCTGGACTAAAGATTGGCAATGGTCAAGCTACTATTTATGTAGGGTCTTAATTAACTAGTTTTTATTCGGCGATAAGCGAATTTAGCCCCAACTCTCCAGTTTATATTGGAATCAGCATCATACTGGTACACATGACCGTCCTTAATTTCACTAATTAGGACTAGCGCTGGATTATATGAAACCAAGGTTTTGTAATAAATTAAATCATCATTATGAATATTTTTTCTACCCGGAAAGACTTCGATAAATTTCTGTATAGCAATATCATTAAAATAATCGGGGCGACCTTTTGGTGGTAAATAAATATCGGCCTTTAGGCCCATGCGAGAAACAATTTTCTTGACATCGCCAAGATTGAGCTTAGCCTGGGCGGTGACATATAAATATAGTTGCTTTTTCTCAGCTAAAAATAGGCTAGCATGAGCACTGCGCCCAACTGGGGCGTTAAATAATATCATCTGGCCAACTTCTGTGCAGACGCTAAAATTCTCTTTTATCTCACGCTCTAGGCTAAGTTCATTAATTGCCATTTTTTGCATATATCCATATTGTAACACTTATTAATCTACTAGTAGACGAGGCTTAAATCAACTACAATAGTTAATAATGGAGTTTAAGAAAAGATACGCCAGCCTAAACGACAGGCAAAAAGAAGCTGTTGATTATATTGACGGACCATTAATGGTGATAGCCGGACCTGGCACTGGCAAAACTGAGCTACTAAGCGTCAGAGTCGTAAATATACTACAAAGAACCGATACCTTACCAGAAAATATATTGTGCTTAACCTTTACTGACAACGGCGCCAATGCCATGCGCGAAAGGTTGATTGATATTATGGGTCAAGAGGCTTACAAGGTAGCCATCCATACTTTTCATAGCTTTGGTTCTGAAGTTATAAATCAAAATAGCGATTATTTTTATAACGGCGCTCAATTTAAACCAGCCGATAAATTAACCAGCTATGAAGTATTGGCTAATATTTTAGATGACATCAAATACGATAATACTTTATCTACAAAATTTAATGGCAAATACTCGAAAATTAATGATATAGCAAATGCAATATCAGATATAAAAAGAGGTGGCTTTACCAGCGAAGAATTAGTCCAAATTTTAGACACAAATCAAATTGTCATCGAAAAAGTTAATAAAATTCTAGATTCTATTTTTGACATACCAAGGATTAATAAGGAAGTTGTCCCTAAATTAATAAAAGCATTGGCATCGATAGGGTCTATTGATCAATCTACGACACTCGGCCTCGTGCCACTATCTTCGGTTATAGCCGACTCATTAGACACGGCGATTGAACAATACGAAATAATTAAAAAAACAACACCAATAACCGCCTGGCGAAATAGCTGGCTTGAAAAAAACCACAGTAATAAATGGGTGTTAAAGTCAGAAAAAGCTCAAAAAAAATTACGCGACTTGTTGCCAATTTACGATGAATATATTCAAAAAATGCACGAGGCTGAGCTATATGATTATGACGACATGATATTAAATGTCGTTCATGGTCTAGAAAAATATGAAGATTTAAAGTTTAATCTCCAAGAAAAATACCAATATATCTTAGTCGACGAATTTCAAGATACTAATATGGCCCAGATGCGCATTTTACACAATCTCGCCGACAATGAAGTGAATAATGGACTGCCTAATATTATGGTGGTTGGCGATGACGATCAAGCTATCTTTAGTTTTCAAGGTGCCGACGTTAGTAACATTATTAACTTCAAGGATAGATATCCAAAAACAAAAATAATTGCCCTGACCGACAACTATCGCTCAGTCGAGCAGGTGCTACATGGATCTGATGTTGTTGTTAGCCAAATCGAAAATCGGTTAATAGACACGATTGACGGACTAAGTAAAAAACTCAGTGCACATAATAAAAATAATGGAGGTGTTCATATCTACGAGGCAGATATGCCAATCGAAGAAAGATATTGGATCGCCAAAAATATAAAAAAACAAATTGAGGATGGCGTGAAGCCGAAAGATATAGCCATTATCGCCAGAAAGCACAAAGATATCGAGCTCATCCTGCCTTATTTTAACCATTTTAATATTCCTGTTAGCTACGAGAAAAAAGATGATGTGCTAGACTCAGAATTAATAATTTTAATTGAAAAGATAGCTAACATGTTAGCTTACCTAGCTAGCGGTCGGCATGAAGATGCTGATAGTTTGTTACCGGAAATCTTGAGCCATAAAGCCTGGGCGATAGAACCTATAAAACTGTGGCGCCTGAGTCTAAAGGCCTATAAAGAGCGCAAGGGTTGGCTGGAATTAATGGAAAATGAAATAGACTTTGCGCCGATACAAAATTGGATTATAAGAATGGCGTCACTTGCGCAAAATACCCCTCTAGAACTGATGCTTGATTTAATCGTTGGAAATTCAAAAACAAAAGAGGACTTGCCAATGACGAGCCCGATTTATCAATACTACTTTTCAGACGAGAATAGACAAAAAAATAGTCTAGAATATTTGAGCCACCTAGACGCTTTGACGGCTATAAGAAATAAAATTAGAGAATATCAGCCAAATAGAGTTTTAAAATTAGATGATTTTATAAAATTTTTAGACCTTAGCAGAAAAACCGGTAGTAACGTTGAGAGCGTTAGACAAACGCCAATAACAGAAAAATCTGTGAATTTAATGACAGCCCACAAAGCAAAGGGGCTTGAGTTTGAAGTTGTATATATCCTAAATGCCAACGAAAATGTGTGGCGAACATCGAAGAGTCCCGGTAATCAAATTAGATATCCTGAAAATCTGCCGATACAACGAGCAGGCGAGAGCAACGACGAAAAAATAAGACTATTTTATGTAGCTATAACCCGAGCTAAAAATCAGCTTCTAATAACTTATAGCCAAACTAATGATAATAATAAGAAAACACTACCAGTTTCATTCCTGGCAAATAGCGAATGGCCTAAGCTAAAAATTGAGGAATTAGAAAATACTGATGAAATGATTTCTGTTTCCGAAATCGATTGGCTCCAAGACATTATTAAAAACCAAGAAAATGATATGAAAAAGCTTCTGGGCCCAGTTTTAGATAGCTACAAAATTAGCGCGACTCATCTTAATACATTTATTGACGTCACAAGAGGCGGACCTCAGGCTTTTTTAACCAATAACCTGTTACGTTTTCCAACCGCAAAAACCCCTAGCGCCAGCTTTGGAACAGCCATACACAGCACCTTACAGCACGTCCATAACTATTTTTCTAAGTATGGGGCGAAACAACCGATTGAAGATTCGGTTAAATTCTTTGAGAGCGAAATAGAAAAGGAACATTTATTAGAAAAGGATTTTAAAAAACTGAAAGGTAGAGGGGGCGATACTTTAATGGCTTTCCTTAAAGAAAAATATGATGATTTTTCTAAAGACCAAATAGCCGAGCTGAACTTTTCAAACCAAAATTCAATCTTGGATGACGCAAGGTTAGCTGGTAAGTTGGATCTGGTGGAAGTTGATAACAAAAATAAAACTATTCATATTACCGATTATAAAACCGGAAAACCTTTCAGCAACTGGAAGGCCACTAGTGACGCTGATAAGATTAAATTACATAAATATAAGCAACAATTATTATTTTATAAATTATTGTTAGAAAACTCACGCGATTATCATAATTTCAAAGTTAAATCGGGGGCTATGCAGTTTGTTGAGCCGGATAAACAAGGGGCGATTAACGATATCGTGATTGACTATCAAGCTGAGGATATTGATAAGTTTGAAAAATTAGTTAAAGCAGTTTGGGCTCATATTATATCGCTCGACCTACCAGACGTCTCAAGATACGATAGCTCATATAAAGGAGTATTGGAGTTTGAAAAAGACCTGATTGAAGGCAAAATATAAATTGACATAAAAGAATAAAACTGATATAATAGGAATATAGACAGGTTGAGGCGAAAAGCCTCTCTGTTTGTTTCGGCCTGAATTGACCTCGACAACTCACTGGAGGGGGTGATAGCATGGCTGGTCTGTTCGAGGACCGCTCCAAAGAGGCTTACGAGCGGGCCATCGCGAACGTTGAAGCATTGGGTGCCGATAAGGCCTCCCGAACCGATGTCGAGATGGCCAAACGAGCCGCTAAGCAAGCCGGTTCCCTCGGGGGTCGCGCTCGCCGAGCGCTCGGCTAGGCCGAGAGCCCCTTCGTCTCACCGTAGGTGTCAGCAATGGCGCCTACGGTGAACGCGGGGGCGATTTAATTTTATAGAGATTATGTTTGACTCACGTATAATTATTTGATATCGTATAATTCATCGTTGACTGGAGGCTCACAGAATAAAAACAAGCCTCGTCGACGCGTAAGTAGTGATGGGAAGTCGCTCTAGTCAGTTGCTTGGAGGAGCAACTGAAACCTCGAGAAGTATGGCCAGCACTGCCGTAAGTCCCTTCGGATGAAACGACAGAGGTCGCCAGCACCGGCGGTCGCACCCACCCGCGACGCTTTAGAGTCGCAGCTCGCTTCGATCGAGCAAATTGGGCGTACAAGATTCGGCCGTCGCTCTACCGAGTGACCTACATACACCTGCAAGGAGCCACCTCCAGTTCTCTGTAGCTTTCGTGTATGTAATAACCGTCGACTCTCGACTCCCCATCACAAAAACCCCGCCCCCGATACAGCCTTGTGAACTGTTTCGGAGGCGGGGACGTTTTCTTTTTTAAGACTTTTTTATGAGATAATATTAAATAATGAAAAACTTTTGGCAAGATTTACCCAAACCATTTTTTATATTAGCGCCGATGGAGGCGGTAACCGATACTGTTTTCCGCCATGTCATATCAAAAGCAGGTAGACCGGACGTTTACTTTACAGAGTTTGTCAATGCATCAAGTTTTTGTAGCCCAAAAGGCGCTCACAGCACAAAAGATAGGTTAGCTTTTTCAGATGACGAACAGCCAATCGTCGCGCAAATCTGGGGCAACCGACCAGACGAATTTGAAAAAATGAGCCAACAGCTAGAGAAAATGGGGTTTGTTGGTATAGATATAAATATGGGATGTCCTGATAAGGCTGTTGTTAAAACTGGGTCAGGTAGTGCCTTAATAAAAAACCCCGAGATAGCTAGTCAGCTCATCAAATCAGTCCAAAAATCCAACTTGCCAGTGAGTGTAAAAACTAGACTGGGAGATTTGAGGGCAGATGAGTGGACAGATTGGATTAGCTTTTTATTAGAACATAATTTATCAAATTTGACAATTCACTTAAGGACTAGAAAGGAGATGAGCAAGGTTGATGCTCATCACGAGCTTATTCCAGAGATTGTAAAACTTCGCAATAAAATTGCACCCCAAACATTACTAACAGTTAATGGCGACTTCAAAGATAGGCGACAAGGTGAAGAGACTGCCAAAAAGTACGGGACTGATGGAATTATGATAGGTCGAGGCGTGTTTGATAATCCCTTTGTATTCGAAAAAATACCTAAACAGCATACGAAAGAAGAGTTAATAGGGCTCTTAGGATTGCACCTCGATCTTTATGACGAACATTACTCCAAAGACCTCACGACAAGTAGTAAGTTCGATCCATTGAAGCGGTTTTTCAAGATATATATAAGAGATTTTCCTGGAGCTTCTGACTTACGAAGTCAATTAATGCAGACTAAAAACACTGTTGAGGTTAGGCTAACGTTGTCTAATTGGCTATCGACTGAACCGTAAAGGTGCCGTTAGTTTTGAAAGTATGAATAGTATAGCCATTGCTATAGGTAATGTCACCACCAGTTGCCGCCATGCTACCAGTTGAATACGCAATTATAACTACGCCCGAACCGCCGGCACCACTGGCCGCTGTACTACCATAAACACCACTGCCGCCATTACCTGTGTTCGGGGCTCCAGAATATATATTAAAAACACCGCCACCAAAACCGCCAGCAGCGTAGTTTACTGAAGTGCCTGCTATTTCTATAGACCTGCCGGCCCCGCCATATCCACCTTCATGCTGTCCGACATGATTAATACCAGCAACACCACCGACACCACCAGCGCCGCCACCGCCGCCGCCAGATGCGGCCTCAGTAGCGCCATTTTGGCCACCACTCGAACCTTGTCCAGATATTCCAGCACCAGGCGTTGATAGGGCATAAATGTTGTAACCAGCGCCACCACCGCTACCGCCATTAAGTCCGGCATGGCTAGCCCCAGACCCGGCACCGCCACCGCCGCCGCCATACGCCACCAGGTTAGCAAATGATGAGTTGCCACCGCTGATGCCTCTTGAGCCCCCAGAGACCGAGCTGCCCCCGGCGCCAACGGTAATTGGATATGGAGCCTCTGTATTAAGCTTTAGCGCAACATTATATAAAACGCCACCACCACCGCCACCACCAGCTCCTCCAGACGAGGTGGCGCTGCTACCACCACTACCACCGCCACCTACTATCAATACAGACGCTTCACCAGGCGCCATCGCCCAAGGCGTTGCTCTAGGTCCTAATTCGACCTTAACATTTTTTACAGACGGAATATTTCCTGTTCCATAAGTTCCAAAAAAAGCTAAGTAAGACTCAACTACAGAAGCGTCCACCAGTGTCGGTACAAAGGTGACAGCTTGCCTGGTGTATGTAGTGGTCACTGGAACATATATTGCATTTCCTGGATTTACTTTATAGCGAAAGTCGCCCCCGTTGTGCATATAGACCGCCATAGTACTTGCGCTTGACACGTTAGCTGACTTTATGTCAAAACTGACCGTGTATTGCTGAGGGCTAGCCCCATATTTATCGATAATTGGCGCTAGATCGGAATATCTTAACCATTCATTGCTACTAGTCCTTTCAATTGCGCCGTAGTCTAACAGATTAATGCCACCGCCTGGAATATAGTCAAAAGTGAAGGTTGTGTACTGGCTATAAGTTCGCCAGACAGCCCCACTTGAGACTCTGGTTAAATTGACTGAGCCAGAAGCTTTAAGCGATTCGTATTGCCCAGTATCATCTAGCGAAGGTGGTACGACACTAAATGTGGACTTTACGTTACCACTAGTGCTAACGTAATAATCTGGGCTACTACTATCAACAATCGGGTTTCCTGCACAGTCGGTAAACGGCCTAAGTGGTTTGTCTTCCGACCAGCTGACAATGCCTACGCTCGAATCAAGGCAAGCTTTTGCATAGGCAATCCCTGCATCGGCAGCATTTTTCGCCATTTGGTTATAGCTCTGAGCCGCCATATTAGAGCGCACACCAGAGACGGAGGCTGCCGCCAAAACCAAAACAGACATCAATATTACCGATACTATAAGAATTGTAGGTAAAGCAAAGCCTTTAGCACCCCTGAACTTCATAAATTTAGTATAGCATAAGTTTATTGACAAATGAGTAAAACCTCGCCGCCTATAGCACGCTGGAAATACTCATCGTGGCTGACATATATAATCGCACCTGAGTATTTAGCGAGAGCCGTTTCAAGCTCTTCGATACTAGGTAAGTCTAAGTGATTAGTGGGCTCGTCAAGTATTAACAATTGTGGATCGTTAGCTAGCATCGATATTATTTGAAATCTAGCTTTTTGGCCGCCGGATAATTTGTCCAGCCGTATCTTCCGATCACCATCATCAAAAAGATAGTCGCTTATAAGTCCTCGAATTTTTGTATTAGATATAGCTAGATCTTTATCTAAATACATTTTTTCAATCGCTTGTTCCAGAGATAACTTGAAATATTTAGGAGATATTTCTTGCTCGTATATACCAACTCTAACCTGAGAATCTAGATGAATCTCGCCTTTAAATATATTGACAGAATTCTTCAGGCTACGGCGTGAATCGAGCAGGGCTTTAATTAGCGTTGTCTTACCGGCGCCGTTTCGGCCAACTAATTGCAAAGCCTCGCCTTCGCGTAAATCTATGTTGACTCCTTCAAAAAGAGCAGAATCATACCCCAAAGACAAATCACGAGCCGAAACTAAAACATGCCTACTGCGAGATTCATCGCTTTTTATGTTCATCTTAATGTTTTTGGCTTTAAATTTATTGTACTGCGAGGCGACTTTGTAGTTTAGGGCAGAAACCGATTCCTTATCGATCCAAAAAGTTGGTTTATCAATTTTCTGGAGTTCAGTAAGCTCCGTTTTAGATTTCTCTTCGAGACGCTTAAATCGCTGAATAGTGGGAGGATTTCGCGATTTCTCTTTCAATCTTCTGTAGTCAATAATTTTCGTTTTTAAGTTGCTAATCCGTTTTTCAATCATTTCAAAATCGTTCATTCGCATACCGGTAGACATCGCATTTTGGCGAAGATAGGCATCATAATTACCGCCATAGCTCAGCGCTTCACCGTCTTTGATCTCGACAATTCTATCGACATTCGCTAAAACATCTCTGTCGTGAGTAATAACTATCATTGCCTCGCGAGCATTTTTCATCCAATCGATATATTGAGCTTTCGCCACATAGTCCATATGGTTAGTCGGCTCATCGATAAGTGCTAAATCAGCATCACTGTGCATGACTTTTACAACCTCTACTAATCGCTTTTGACCACCAGATAACTTAGAAAAAAGCTGTCGCCCGACACCTTTTAACTGAAAGTTCTCTAGCTCTCTTTCTATCTGATCTTCGATTTGATAAAACCCTTTATCCGTGAACCTAGCTATGGCATCAGTATATTTGTTTATCATATTGAGGTCGTCCGACATGATAGTAGGGTAGGTATCTATAACCTCACTTAGCTTAGTGTATTCTGGCAAACCAAATAAAATATACTGCAAAACTGTCACGTCCTGAACGTGATGATGCTCCTGAGCCGTCGCGACAACTGTAGCACCGCGCTTATAGATAATTTCACCCGAGTAATCTAAATCTAGGCCCGCTAATACATTAAAAAGAGTGGACTTGCCAACGCCATTACGACCGATTAGCCCAATTTTTTCACCATCGTCCACACTAAATTTGATCCCGCTCATTAACATTTTGGGGCCAAAACTTTTTTCAGTAATGTTTATATCGGCTATCATCTAGAGTAGCATATCATAACAGGGGTAATAATAGTAGGTAATATTTGGTAGATGCTAGTTGCTAATATATAATTTTTATTATGAGTTTTAAAAAACAGCAAAACAGCACTCACTATTGGATTTACGGCAAAAAGACTGATAAACCAGACATTATTATGATTCATGGCTTTAGGGGAACGCATCACGGCCTAGAATTAATAGCCAGCAAAATACAAAATCACAGAGTAATTGTTCCTGACCTTCCGGGCTTTGGAGAGACTAAACCGATTAGGGGCGAAGAGCACTCGATTAATACTTACGTAAAATGGTTAGCGAATTTTATTGATGGACTAAAATTAGAGCAAAAACCGATCTTAATGGGACATTCTTTTGGGAGTATTGTGGTGAGCCACTTTGCAGCCAAATACGATAAAAAGATAAGTTCTTTAATATTGGTAAATCCAATTAGCGAACCCGCCCTTAAGGGGCCTCGGGCGATTGCAACGAGAGTGGCTATGTTTTATTACTGGTTAGGTTTTCATTTGCCAGAGAAGATCGGCCATAAGGTTTTATCGTCACGTTTAATTATTATCATAATGACTAAAGTAATGACTAAAACAAAAGATAAGAAAATTAAAAGTTATAACAAGCAACAACATCTAGAGCATTTTAGCTCCTTTTATAATAGACTATTCTTAAAAGAATCCTTCAAGGCTTCAATCAGTAACAACGTTGGCGAAGTTGCATCTAAAATTAAACTGCCAACACTAATCATTGCCGGCGAAAAAGATGACATCACCTCTCCTGATACGCAGATAAAGCTATCTAAATCCATTAACGGTAGTCATATAGAAATCATTAAGGATACTGGACACTTAACTCAGTATGAAGAGCCTGTCAAGGTCGCTAAAGCTATTGAAGTTTTTTCTGATCAATTAGGCTAGAGTAAATTTCTTCAAATCGTTTGAAAGTCTTTTCAATGTCATGCTCGGACGCTATTAATAAACTTTCTTTGCTCATTTTTTCACTTAACTTTTTATCTGACAAAATCCTAAAAAATGCTTCGGCAATTTGTTTATCGTCATCGGGCCTACAAAGATAGCCGTTGCGACCATCCTGGCATAATTCCTTGAGTGGACCAGCGTCAACAGCTACAATCGGCTTACCGCTAGCCATCGACTCTAGAATAACAATACTTTGTAGCTCAGCCGGTGAAGGCATACAAAAAACCGAACCCACTTTATGTAGATTTATCAAATCTTCATCAGTAACTCTGCCAGTGAAGGTGACGCTATTAAAAATATCTAAATCGTGTGCTAATTCTTTTAAATTAAGTAAATCTGTGCCATCGCCAACAATCATGAGGTGCGCGTCCAATTTTTTAAGCAATCTACTAAAGGCCTTTACTAACGTAGATAGATGCTTTTCGGCATCGACGCGGCCAACGAAAGCAACGATGGGCTTCTTTTCTGGCAAATTATATTTCTTATATATAGATCTAGGAGCCTTGGACGGCGAAAACCTACTTAGGTTTATGCCGTTAGACACAGCTTCGACGGGTACATTAAATGTATTTTTTGAAACACCAAATAATTCCAGAGCTGATTGAGTGGGCATCGTAAAATAATCTGTCTTTGTGTTAAATCTAACGATATATTTTTTAAGCGCAAAGTTAATCGGCTTAGAGATAGGCGCTAACGTCTTTAGGTTGTCCATAAGATTTTCTGGCATAGCATGGTTTGTACTTACTACTGGTATGTCATGTTTTTGAGCATATCTAACTACGGCCTGTCCAATCATTAAGAACGTCTGGATATGGACTATGTCGGGGCTAAACTCTTTCATAATTTTTCTAACTTCTAGATATGGGGTTATTGAAATACGATAGTTTTGATAGAACGGAAAAATCACAGTTGCCGTTCTATGAATTTCGTAATTACCGTCAACTTCTTTATATTTTTTTCCAATTTGACTAGGCGCAATAACCAGGACTTCATGCCCACGGGAAGCCAGTCCTTTTGCCAAATTACGAGTGAATGTTGAGACGCCGTTAATCACCGGCCAGTATAAATCGGAGGCAATCAAAATTTTCATATCAGCAATTATAACACAGGCACACAACGACAGGGTGATATACTATTGAGTAAGTATGGCTAAAAGTAAAGTTAAAAATAATCCGATTGTTAACCGCCGAGCTAAATTCGATTACGACTTGGGCGATGAGTTAGTTGTTGGAATGGTATTAAAAGGCGCTGAGGTTAGATCTGCTCGCGATGGCCACATTCAACTAAAAGGATCCTACGTAAATATTAGGGATGGCGAACTTTGGCTAAATAATGCCAGCTTTAGCCTAAAGATTAATGAAAAAGGTGAAGCCGGGTCGAGAAGTGTTGATAACTCACCGCGTAAACTTTTAGCTAATCGTTCACAGATAGACAAATTATATGAAAGCAAAAAAATCGGCATGAGTATCGTGCCACTTAAACTAATTAATAGTGGTAAATATATCAAACTTGTCATAGCTATCGGCCGAGGCAAGAAAAGATACGACAAACGCGAGACCCTAAAGCGTCGCGATCAAGAACGTGAAGTTAACCGCACTATGAAAAATATATTATAAAATATATTTCATTTTGCGAGGTTTAACCTTGCAAAGGTGACCTTAAAAAAGTCTTCATAAAGTCTTGCTGAATTCCATCCAGGGTTGGACCCTGGATGATTATGGGGCGAGGGTTAGTCAGATAGGATAGCCTGGGGTAGTCTATAGGTTTGTGGTTTTTATACTATAATAAGGATGTGAAGTTATACTCTTGGAATGTTAATGGAATTAGGGCGGTTATTAATAAAGGCGCTTTTAAAGCTTTTATGGACGAACATAGGCCTGATGTATTGTGCCTTCAGGAAACAAAAGCCCAGCGCGGACAAGTAGAGATTGACCTGCCTGAATATGAAGAATATTGGAATAGTGCTGATAAACCTGGCTATAGTGGCACGGCTATATTTACAAAATTAAAACCATTGTCAGTTATAAATGACTTTAGCCAAGAGATTAACGAAAAATATCGGTTAAATGATGATGGTTACGGCGACCTAACAAAAGAAGGTCGCGTTATTAGCGCGGAGTTTGAAAAATTTTGGGTCGTTACTGTTTATACGCCTAATTCTAAAAACGACTTGTCAAGACTTGAGTTGAGGCATAAACAATGGGATCCTGCCTTTTTAGAGCATCTGATAAATTTGGAGAAGACTAAACCAGTACTTTTTTGTGGAGATTTTAATGTAGCTCATCAAGAAATTGACTTAGCTAACCCAAAGCCTAATATTGGCAAGCACGGGTTTACAAATGAAGAGAGAAGTGGCTTTGATAATTTTATCAAAGCTGGATTTATCGACACTTTTAGATCAAAATATCCAAACAAAACTGACACCTATACCTGGTGGACACACTGGGCCAATGCAAGAGCTCGCAACGTTGGGTGGCGAATCGATTATTGGTTAGCCAGTAAGGTGATTGTAGAAAATATCAAAGAAGCTAGTATACATCCAGAAGTTATGGGATCAGATCATTGTCCAGTCAGTATAGAAATAGGTTTAGGTATTTAGCATGGACCAACATTTATATTGGCAAAAACAGACCAACGAAAAACCATTATTCCCAGATATAGAGTGGACAAAACCAGAACAGGCAGCACTCCGAGGTAAACTAGGTATCATAGGCGGAAATAAGTTGAATTTTGTAAGCGTCTCAGAAAATTATAACGAAGCAATTAAATTAGGTGTTGGTGAAGTCAAGATTTTACTACCCGATAATTTAAAAAAGAGTATTCCAAAAGAGATGACCGATGTAAAATTCGCCGACTCTAACTCGTCCGGCGGTTTATCAAAAGAAGCTATATCAGAAATGAAGGCATTGGCTGATTGGTCAAACGGAATATTAATGATAGGCGACACTGGGCAGAATAGCGAAACGGCAGTTTTGTATGAAGAATTTATCAATTCATATGACGGCTTGCTGACAATTACTCGCGATGCTTTTGATTTAGTAAAAAATAATTCCCAAAATATAATCGAAAGGGAAAACACCCTGTTGGTTTTGTCTTTAGCGCAAATTCAAAAATTATTTCAGTACGTCTATTACCCTAAAGTTTTAACTTTCAATATGCAACTAACTAATTTTATTGAAGCATTGCATAAATTTACGATAACTTATCCTATAAATATATTGGTTTTATTTAAAGATAACTTAATAGTTGCATCAGGTGGCGAAATCGTAACAAGCCCCGTTGGCAGTCCAATGACCATGTGGAAAGGGCTGGCCGCTACAAGAGCAACCGCTTATTGGTTATGGAGCCCTAAAAAACCTCTTGAGAGTATAGCTAGTAGCTTATTAGCCTGAAACCCGCTCTCTTATCAGTTATTTAAAGTTTGGTACCGCGAGCCGGATTTGAACCGGCACGTCCGTAATGGACACCAGATTTTGAGTCTAGCATGTCTACCAATTCCATCATCGCGGCACAAAATATTAAACAACCATCTACCATTCGCCCTAATGGTAGATAACAATGTTATATTGTACAATAGTTATGAATAGGAATCTATATGTACCCAGATGAGTTAAATAACAGCCAAGGTGGGGGGTCGCCGTTATCAAAACAGGGGACAAACCAAAACAGCAACACCCAGAAAAACTTAGAAAAAAACAGAGAAGCTGCCGCTAATTTGATTCGGTCACAAATCGACGACCTTTTTGAAAAGCAAAATAATATTGACGACCAGTTTGAAGCGGGTAATCCTTACGAAAAAAGCCATACAAAGGTAAGTGAAAAATCTTACGTGACGAACGACTGGCAACGTTACCACAGCGCTTGGCAAAATTATTATCAAAAATACTATTCGAACTACTATCATCGACAATATCAGAGGAACCCCAACTTAACGAACCATTATTTTAAGCAAAAAGAAAATCCAGAAGCAGGGTCTCAAGAAACTTTCAGCACTGACGATGCAGTTTTTGATTTAAGACAAAAACTACTATCGCAAGTAACAGATTCTGCAAAGAAGATAAGAAAAAGTCGACATTTTGGACCAGTCCTAGCTGGATTGGCTGTAGTGTTAGTATTCTTATTTCTGCAATATAACCGACTAATTTTCTCAAATGTCATGGCCTATATAAGCCCGGGTAATATAGATCCTCAAAATATAGTTATAGACCCAAACGCCGCTATTAATGTAGGGGCCGAACCTAGACTAATCATTCCGAAGATCAATGTTGATGTGCCGGCCCTGTATGGCGTAGGTAATGATTATAACTCCCAGATGAAAGCTATGGAGAAAGGAGTTGCCCACTTTGCAATACCAGGCGCCAATAGCCGGCCGGGTCAGATAGGCAACACAGTTCTATCAGGACATAGTAGTAATGATTTATTTGATACTGGCGATTATAAATTTATATTTGCACAACTTGAAAAGCTAGAGAAGGGCGATACTATTTATTTAAATTATGAATCAAAAAGATATACTTATGTCGTGGTCGGCAAAGAAGTAGTAAAGCCGACACAAGTAGATAAATTAGTCACCGGGACACAGAAACCAATCCTAACCCTCATAACATGTACACCACTGGGCACAGCTATAAATAGGCTACTTGTTACAGCGGAACAAATAAGTCCAGAGCCATCGACCGCCATTGCCGAAAGCAAGGATGCTGGCGAGGCTGAAGCGAAAATGCCCGGCAATACACCTTCATTCCTTGAAAAACTTTTCGGAAATAAATCTTAAATATTTAAGGTAAAATAATTCTGACTCTTTGAAGTTGGATCTTGGCTTCAAGCTTATTAAAGCTATAGATATACCGAGCGTTCTTAGTTAAAACAGCAGCTTGGCCAGGTATAACAGAGTTTATAATATGCCCATTTTGACCATCAAACTCCTGAATAGTTAACTGATCGTTCCCGTCAAACCAAATATAGTTATCGTCTAACCAATTAAACTTATAAGCGCGTCCGCCCTTGTCATCATCAGTATTAACCCGATTTAATGTTTTGTACTCCAAATCATAAACCGTATATTGACTATCGTTCGTCGCTATAATGTATTGTCCCGATGGGCTAAAGGAAAGTTGCTTGGCTTCGTAATCTAAATCGAAACTTACAAATTCTTTAAGACTATTAGCCTCGTCACCACTAGCACTAGGGTAGCTACCACTCATGACAACGACTTTGCGTCCTTCAGAAATAGCAATATAGTTGTTATTGAAATATCTCGACGTAGCGATTTTACTGGAGCTATTAGCTGGAATAGTTTTAATAACTGCCGGGCGACCATCACTACTTCTGTAGATACCTAAATTAACATTACCCTTTTCATCAGGTTTACTAATGAAAGTTATTACTTTTGAATCTTCGTAATAATCAAAACTATTAACTTGGTCAACCAATGATTTAGAGATAGTCTCATCGGACAGGTTTAGCTCTCTGATGGTATTGTCAACCAGCGCATAAAGGCGATCGCCACCAGTATCTAAAAAGTCTAGCTGCGAAACGGATATACTAAGTATTCTAGTTAAATTCTTAGTAAGACTAGTGTTCTGGGTGTCAACAATTAACCACTCAGATTTATCATCATAGTCATGCCTTAAGGTTATATAGCGCCCACCACCGTCCCAACTTTGTGGCTGAAACTTGTGACTAGTCGCTGCCGTATAAATACTTTGGTCTAGAGCTAGTTCGAGACTTTTTACTTTGTCGGAATTTATTTCAACTAGATGGAACAAGGGCTTCGCAGCATCTTCTTGCGCTAATATTTTTTCTCCATCTGGAGATGCTAAAGAGTGATAAAGTTGCTCATACGCTTGAACTTGCTCGACCTCAATCTTTTCAGGGATAAGTAATGGATAGGTTATCCACGTAACGGTGCCCGGTTTTATGTCTATTTTTTTAGTCCAAGTCTGGTAACCCTCACGCCAAATCTTAATATCATGTAATCCTGATTTAACAGTAGCCTTATTTGGAGTTTTAGAACTTATAGGATTGCCGTCAATCGAGACAATTGCGCCAGATGGGGAGGAGCCGAACTGGATTAATGCATATTGCTGCTCTAAACTACGATCCTTTAAATTAAAGCGATAGCCCAACATTGTTAATGTTATAAATGAGACTAATATTAAAACAGCGACGACCATAATTGAATAGACTATTGCTAGCCTAAAAATTTGTTGCTTTTTTGAAGGTTTACGATACATATTATACTTCCGCTTAATTATAGGCCTTTTTGGGTTAAAATTATAGTTAAATTATTTTTCATCTTGCTTATGTTGTTATTTAGCGTAGAATAATATACGAAACCTGCGAGAAAAATAAATGACAAAAGACAAAATAGTTTTTGTAAACGGAAGAGCTTATGACCATGCTACAGGCATGCCTGTTAATAACATCAAGGCTAAGAAAACCTTTGATGTAAGGATAAAAACGAAAACCATATCAAATCAGCCTGTGGTAAATCAATCTATGAACAAGTCCAAAAACTCAAGAGTGATGGATATCGCCCGCAGTAAATCGATCTCTCATTTCGCACCTAACAAGACAAAAACTAACAATTTATCAAGTGCCGCTAAGGCCAAAAAGACGCTCGATGTAGGCCCAGTGAGACATCCAATCGCTAGTAAGGTTAATAGGTCTCTGTCAAGCCCTATCCCAAAAAAACCTGAACCAAAAACTGCGAAACAAGTTAAAGACGCGGCAATCCAAAAAGCGTTAGATCAAAAGCCGTCACCACAACCAAAAGCAAATCTTAAGCGCAAGCTCAGCCAAAAGCAGAAACTTGCAATCTTATTATGTTCTGGCGCCCTGGCTGTTGTAGGACTCGTCTATACAGCCTACCTATTTCTACCAAGCCTGTCAGTAAGGGTAGCCAGCGCACAAGCCGGTATTGATGCTAAATATCCAGAATATAAACCTGACGGATATAGAGTTGATGGACCGGTGTCGTACAACGATAAAGAAGTAATAATAAATTTTAAAGCCAACGCCGGACAAAGTGGCTTCTCTATTAAACAAGCGAGAAGCTCCTGGGATTCAAGCGCACTAAGGGAAAAAGTTGAAAAAGACTCTAAGGGAAACTTTAACACAACCAGTGTCAACGGGCTAACGATATATACACACGGTAGTACATCTATGTGGGTAAGTGGTGGTATATTATTTACGATAGCTGGTAATGCAGACTTACTAAGTGACCAAATACATCGTATAGCTATCAGCTTATAGTGATATATTCTGTTATAATAAAGCGATAATGGAACAGATTAGAACGAGATTCGCGCCTAGCCCTACAGGCTATATACATGTAGGTAACGTCAGGTCAGCGCTTTTTCCGTGGTTATTAGCTAAACAAAAAGGCGGCAAATTTATCCTTAGGATAGAAGATACCGACCAAAGTAGATTCGTACCCGAAGCAACGGACTTAATTATAGACACATTAAAATGGTTAGGAATTGAGTGGGATGAGGGGCCCGACATTGGCGGGGAATTTGCACCGTACACGCAAACTGAGAGAAAAGACACTTATAGACTTTGGGCTCAAAAATTAATTGACAAAGGACTAGCTTATGCTGATCCTTATACTATAGAGGAAGTCAATCAATTTAGGGAAGAAGCTAAAAAGTCAAAAAAACCATTCTTATATAGAGACTACAGGCCTAATAATCCTCCAGCCTGGGACGGTAGCCAACCGTTAAGATTTAAGGTGCCTGACATAAAAAGATATTCCTGGCACGATCCTGTTATGGGAGACTTAACCGCTGGACCAGAAGCTCTAGACGACTTCATCCTAATAAAAAGCGACGGTCTGCCTACTTATAATTTTGCTCACATCGTCGACGATGCAGAAATGGAAATTACTCATGTTATTAGGGGACTAGAATATATCCCATCTATCCCGAAATACTTATCACTATATGACGCACTAGAACTCAAACGGCCAGTTTTAGCTTGTTTGCCTCATATTATGGCGCCAGACGGCAAGAAAAAATTAGGCAAGCGCGATGGGGCTAAAAGCGTTCAAGAATATCGCTCGGATGGCATATTGCCAGAAGCAATGTTGAATTTTATAGCTAGTCTTGGGTGGAATGATGGCACCGAGCAAGAGATATTTAGTCGCGAAGAATTAATTGAAAAATTTAGCCTAGATAAAGTACAAAGGAGCGGAGCTAGATTCGATGAGAAACGCCTAGTTTGGATGAACGGTCAATGGATCAGGCGGCTAGACATTGCCGACCTATATCAACGTTGTGAAAATTTCTGGCCAGAATCGGCAAAAAATTCATCTGAAGATTACAAGAAAAAAGTTTTAATTTCAGTTCAGGATAGACTAAAAACACTGACGGACCTACCGTTATTAACTTCTTATTTTTTTGAAGAACCGACCGTAAACTTACAAATGATAAAAGAGAACTCCCAGCTGTCTAAGTTAGATCAAGCTGAAATAAACGAGTTAATAAATGCTTCGATTGAGGCTCTATCTCGAAGTGATTTTGACGCAGATAGTCTACAAACTAGCCTAAACACTTTGCTGGAAAAAACCGGCCAGAAACCGGCCGTGTTATTTGGTCTAATTAGACTAGCAGTGTCTTGGTCGCCATTTAGCCCGAGCCTTAATGAAACCCTATCAATTCTAGGACGCGAAAAAGTCATTGAACGGCTCAAGAAGGCTGTATTGTAGATCAAAATACTGATATAATAGCGCTTAAGCTATGCGATTACTTAACAAATTAAAACTATCCTTACTACGCGCCAGACAATGGTTGGTTAAACACCCAAAAATAGCCTGGTTAATGAAAATTGCCCTGATAATAATTCTAGGAGTTGGTGTTGGCTTTTTATATATAGTACTCACAGCAAGTCCTACATCTAACGCACCTCAAGTCGTAGTGAAAGAAGCACCTAAGCCAGAGACAAAATATTATTCCCCACTGACTGGCGATTTAGTTAAGTCTGAAGCCGACACGAGAAAAGCCGTGACTGGAATCATGATCGAGAATAGCCCGGACGCAAGACCACAATCTGGCTTAAAAAACAGTGGCGTGGTTTTTGAAGCTATCGCCGAAGGCGGTATAACAAGGTTCTTGGTGCTATATCAGCAGGAGAAGCCAAAATTAATCGGCCCGGTACGTAGCTTGAGATTATATGACGTCGAATGGGTAGCGGCCTTTGATGCCAGTATAGGGCATGTAGGTGGTAGTGCGGCAGCTCTAAAAGAGGTTAGGAATGGAAATTATCGCGACATAGACCAATTTTTCAACGCAGGCAGTTATTGGCGAGCTAGCGACCGGTATGCTCCACATAATGTCTATACGAATTTTGACCGCTTAGATAGTTTGAATGAAAGCAAGGGCTACACAACTTCAGACTTTAAGGGGTTTGCTCGGGCAGACGGAAAACCCGTCGAGACCCCCGATGCAACTATAATTGACATAAAAATTAGCGGTTTTATGTATGACAGCCAATATACTTTTAATAAAGAAACGAATAAATACACACGGAGTCAAGCTGGTGGACCACACTTAGACCAAGAGGATGGTCAAATAACCCCAAGTGTAGTGATAGCTATGAAAGTTGATGAAGTGTCAGTCTTTGAAGATGGGTGGCGAGAAAATATCACAACCATAGGCAGCGGCAAGGCCACAATCTTTCAAAACGGGACCGCCATCGAGGCAACTTGGCATAAAAACAGCAAGAAAGAACAAGTCTATTTCACCGACACAGAAGATAAAGAGATAGCTTTGACTAGAGGGCAAACTTGGATAGCCGCCGTGCCTAATGACAGAGGAAGTGTCTCATGGCAATAAAAAAAGTCCCGAAGCTGGCTAATCAATTCTGGCCAAACTTTATAAGACGGCGCGTCACTCAAACTATTTTATTTAACACAATAATCGTTGTCTGCATAGAGATTGCAATATACACGATTCTAAAATTAAACTCAGTTGAAATGACGTGTACATTACAGGTTATGCTCGCAGTAGGTGTATTAGCCTTCGTGGGTATAATTTTTAATATTTATAACACTTTTATATCAACACAACCATTAAAAGATTTATTAGCAGCAATTCTAAGCACTTCGGATGAGCCTACCGACCTATCGCCGCCTAATCCAAACGATAAGAGATATGAAAAAACTGGATTGAAAGATGCATTTCAGATTGTATATGAAGGCTCTTCGCAAAAATCTCCTGATAGTAAAGTAAGCGGAAATATTCAGCTAAAACTTGAGCGGCTAAATGAAGCTTTAGATAATACCCTATGTGGTTTTGTGATTATTAATTCTGATGGAAAAATTAGGTACGCCAATAAATCAGCTCCTATTTACATAGGCACAGATGGTCGACAAAAACTAGAATTATTATTTAATGAAAATGATAATTTAGAAAAGTGGATCCAGGAATGTGTTAACGGATCTATAAAAGATGAGCGGATTTGGACCAGGGTTCCTAATAAGCTACCGAATGAAGAAAACCGAAGGTTTTTTGATGTTATCGCATCTTACCAAAAAGGCTTATCCAATGAAATCACATTAACTACGGTCGACAGAACAAAAGAATACTCAAGCGACGAAGAAAGTCTAGATTTTATATCATTTGCAGCCCACGAACTACGCGGACCGATTACTGTTATAAAAGGCTATGTCGATATATTGCAAGACGAACTATCTGACGTTCTGCGAGGCGACCAAGTAGAACTATTTAGGAGATTAGCCGTATCGTCAAACAGACTATCTGGCTATATCGATAATATATTAAACACATCACGCTACGATAGGCGACACATGAAGATGCACTTAGTGGAGGATACTGTAAAAGCAGTATATGAAATGATTGAAGACGATATGGAGCTAAGGGCAAGCTCTCAGGGTAGGATGCTATCAGTAAACTTCCCTGAAGGTCTGCCAACTATAGCGGCCGATCGAGCAAGCTTGAGTGAAGTTTTTGGAAACCTAATAGACAACGCCATAAAATATAGCCACGAAGGCGGAGTAGTCAATGTCACCGCCAAGGCTAATGGAAACTTTGTTGAGGTTTCCGTACAGGATAGTGGCATAGGTATGCCAGAGAGTGTAGTATCTAATCTTTTCCAAAAGTTCTATCGTTCACACCGATCGCGCGAAACGGTCGCCGGCACCGGCATCGGCTTATATATCAGCAAAGCTATAGTCGAATCCCATGGCGGTACTATCAGTGTGCGTAGCGAAGACGGGCGTGGCTCAACTTTTACTATATTAATTCCTATATATTCGACAGTTGCAGATAAGTTGCAAGCAAGCAATAATAGTAATGAAGGCCTCATTAGTGAAGGCCAAGGATGGATAAAAAACCATTCAATGTACAGGGGTTAAATTATGACTATTAAAACTATTCTATGCATAGAAGATGATCGATTTATTGGCGAGATGTACGTTAGAAATCTCAAAAAGGCCGGTTATGAGGTCGACTGGGTTGTTAATGGCAATGATGGCCTGATATCAGCCCGTAATAAAAAATATGATCTGATATTGCTCGACGTAATGCTACCAGAAATGCGCGGTACTGAAATTCTACATTCTTTGAGAAATGAAAAACAAGACCTGATACCAGATACAAGGGTTTTAATTTTGACGAACTATGAGCAAGATGAAAATTCAAAAGCCGCCATGGAAAGATACGCCGATGGGTATTTAATAAAAGCCGAATTAACTCCTAAAAAGCTAATTAGCATAATCGAAAGAATGGATTAAGCCTAGACTTTACTACTGTTATTTGGTAGAATATTTCACGGTCTTATATCTTCGATGCATAGACCGCTCGTTTCGGAAAACAAAATCGTCTTATCTCTTACGAGATAAGATACAAATTTTTCTGAAATGGTTGAAAATATAAATATTTTTACTTCATTTCTTTCAAAATTTGGTCTTATCGTCTAACGGTTAGGACACCAGGTTCTCATCCTGGCAATCCGGGTTCGATTCCCGGTAAGATCACCAAAATTAATAACTCATCCTTCAGTGATGGGTTATTTATTTTTGCGAATTCATTCGCTGAATTGAACCCGACGCGGTTCGCTATTGCCCGGTAGCCCTAGGCTACAACGGCGCAATATACCTTAGTATTCCCGGTAAGATCACCATCTTGGAAAAACTAGCAGAAACGTCCTTCGGGGCGTTTTTGTTTAATCTGTAAAAGTCACTAATTTTCGGGGTGTAAACTTTTTTCTCACGAGTCACTGAAAAACCCTCTGGAAATATCAATTGTTTACACCACCTCTGATGCTCTTGGTCTAGTTCCCAAAATTTTTGCCTAAAACCTTCTACTGTATTAACTGCAAACTCAACAAACTCCACAAAGTCCCTCTCTACAGTGGAGATTGATTCTAACTGTTCTTTGACGTCATTGATTTGCTCGTCTAATGCATCTAACGCTAAATCCGCTCTATCATCTGCTAGCTCTCCACGGACTTGCTTCAATATGACAGTCTTCTTATCGTTCTTCAGTGTACTGAGGCGTGTTCTAAGCGACTCAGCTGTATTGAATGACAAAGCTTGCTCTTGCTCCCAAACCTGCCGTAAAGCCGCTACAAAGTCCTTTATTCTTGTCTCTGATAGTTTTAAGTCAAGCAGAGTATTGCTGAGTTGCTCATGCAAATCTTCACGAAGCACATTACGGTTACAAGCCCTACATCGATAGCGTTTGTAAAACTTTCGCTTGTCTCCAGCTTTGCCGTTGTTATGGTCATAACCTACTAGCAAAGGATGTTCAGCTCCAGCTTCAGTACATTCCTTACACGCCATAATCTTTGACAGGGGAAAGTCTGGATTGAATTGTTTGCGCTGCCTATATACAGCACCTTTAGCAATGAGCTTCAAAGACTCGTGTTGCTCTGGTGTAATCATCGCTTTATGCAAGCCCTTAGGGTTTATCTTCCAGTCAGACATCTGAATAATTCCAGCGTAATACGGGTCTTGAAGCATCACTTTAAAATGACCTGCATCTAAACCTCTACCAGACTTACGCTTATAGCCAGCTGCATTAATTCCAGAAACTACTTCTTTGATAGGTATGCCTTCTAGAACTTGTAGAAACCCCGACCTTAACATTGACCATTCAGGCTCTTTCGGGGAATGGAGTCCTCGTACTTCAGTACGCTGATAGCCAGCTTTCGGGTTGCTAGGGTAGTAGCCAGCTGCAACCCGTGACTGCATGTTGCTGGTAGTCTTTGTAATACGCTCTAGGTTAGCTGCTTCACCACGAAAAACATCAATCATTTCTTCCATTGTTGAGACCATACTATCGTCACTAGCTAGGTGAGGCTTTTTTGCATATACCAGCTTTGTATCAGCCTCCTGCTTAAACTTCACCTTCCAGTAATAGTACGTTTCAAGGTCACGCATAAAGCGGTCAGGTTCATCAACAATAATGTACTTAACTTTGCTATCAGATTTCGCAAACGCTAGCATCTCCATCAAGTCTTTACGTTGGTAGTTTTTACCTTTACGACTAGACTGTGTAATGCTCCAGAACTTTACAATCTCAGCATTAAATAATGAGGCTGCATCATAAACACGGGTTTCCTGTGCTTCAAGGCTTGAGCCTTCAGCTCCTTGCTTAACTGTAGACACTCGACAGAGTGCTATTGCTTTCACTTTTTTATTGTCGTTCATATTCTAATTCTCCTTAACTAATCTTTGCTATACAAAAGGCGAACTCTGTGGCTATATTCCCAAGAACAGGAAAAACAGAGTCCGCCATCTGTATGCTCAAATTAGTGTTCTTGATTGTTATAGCCACTTCTTATTATACTCTCTCTACCCCTGTTGTAGCAACTTAAATTGCTTAAAAAGTGAGAGAAAAAACCTAGCATTTTCAATGGCTTCTTTACTAGGTTTAGACTTCTTCAAATCACGCACATTTTCGCCTAAATATTGGCTTACTATGCTACCGTCCATACATCTACCGTTTCACGTTTACGCTCTTTAGGGCGATGTGTTCAAGTTCTTTTAACGCTTTACGTCCACGTCTTGTATCTTCAGTGGTCAACGTGACATGTGTTTCGAACTCCGTAAACTTGTCATAGACAAATTGGAGTACTCTTAGCAGGGTGAAACGTTCTTTTTTAAGTTGTTTTATTCGCACGAGTATTCTCCTTCCGAGAACACCAAATTGATACCTGCATATTGAGGCTTGCTTCATGGTTATTAAATATTTTGGTATAGCAAACCCCACAAACGAGACTCAAAACTCGCTGAAAATAAAAAATGCCCGTTTCGAGGCGATTCACCTAGATGGGCTTATTGTGAGTATAGAACTTGACCGAGTGGTCTACGAAATTGCTTTGTTTACTATGCTTGGTATTATATCAAACCATAAGCAAAAAGTCAATAGCCCACATAACAGATACCACCCCTGACAAAAAAACGTAGTATTATAGACAACGATAGTATTGTTTCGTCAAACTACTTATGCTATTGGTACATGGTCTTTAAATACCCCAACTTTGTCAGGAACGCCCCTATACCCAAGCGATATTTTGCGTTTTTATTTCTAAAACAACTATAAGTCCATCTAGAATATTAAAGCGTATGTTTTGACAGTTCTCTAGACTGTTATAAAACATCTAAAAGTGCCATAATATATCCATATGGCTAACCTGTTCGGAAAAAACAAATTACAGAGTATCGCCCAACAAATTGATACAGAGGAAATCAAACCACTTATTGAGATAGTCAAAGAGTGGCATGAAGATTATCACAATGGCTCACTAAAGCGTGATAAGGAAACCTCCCGTGAACAGGAATATAATCAGCAATTCTTCAAGGCTATTTTAGGCTATAAAGAAAAACCAGCTTCACCATTTAGCTTTGAGCCTAAGGCAACTACAGACAAAGGACAGCTCCCTGATGCAGTTATTAGCTACACCGACACCGCAAATGACATACGAAACACAGTAGCAGTAGTGGAGCTTAAAGGTGCTGCAATTGACCTAGACCGTCCTCAAAGGCGTGAAGGAAACATGTCTCCCGTACAGCAGGGCTTCAAATATAAAGCACAATATAGAGCTTGCCCCTTCGTTATAGTTAGCAACTTTTGGGAGTTCCGACTGTACCATGACAACCTACTAGACTACGAGGCTTGGACTCTAGATGACTTAGTTAATCCTGACAATGACTACATACTATTCAAGACATGGTATGCACTGCTCAAGCACGATAACTTTACGACTAGCAAGGGTGCAAGCAAGACCGAAGCCCTGCTCAGCGATATTCGCATAGAGCAAGAAAATATCGGTAAAAAGTTCTATAAAGTCTACCGTGAAGCACGGCTCGACCTGCTAAGGGATATTTATTCCAATAATGAGAACGTCAGAGAAAACATTGATGTTGGTATTGAAAAAGCCCAAAAGATTGTAGACCGTATAGTCTTTGCCGCCTTCGCAGAAGACAGAGGCTTACTCCCCGACAATACGCTTCAGCGAGTTATTAAAGCAGCAGATAGCTCTACTTTTGGTGGTAGTTTATGGAATACGCTCAAAGGCTTTTTTGAAGCAATCGATATTGGTAGTGAGAAGCTGGAAATACCTGACGGCTACAACGGCGGTCTGTTTAAGCATGACGAGATACTAAACAATCTACGCATCACCGATGCTCCTCTTCGCAAAGTAGTAGAGCTTGGAACATATAACTTTTCAGAAGACCTCAGCGTTAACATTCTTGGGCATATCTTTGAGCAGTCAATTAGTGACCTTGAAGAAATTAAGAGCAAGGTTCGTGAGAGCCAAAACATTGAATCACTCGCAGTATCACGCCGCAAAAAAGACGGTATCTTCTACACGCCAGATTACATAGTTAGATACATTGTAGATAATTCACTTGGTGCATATCTTCGTGAACATGAAGAGAAGTTTAAGAACGAGTTCGGGCTTAAAGGTGACATAACCGACAAGACCTATGAGAAACGTGAGAAGCAAGCCTATAGCAAGTATCAAGACTTTTTGCAGAGCATCAAAGTAGTCGACCCTGCTTGTGGCTCTGGTGCATTTTTAGTCTATGTATTTGACTATTTGCTAGCCGAGAATAAGCGTGTTAGTGACATTGTTGGTAACTCACTATTTAGTAGTGACACATACGTACGTGACATCTTGCGTAACAATATTTACGGGGTAGACCTTAACGAAGAGTCTGTAGAGATTACTAAGCTTTCTCTATGGCTTAAGACCGCCCAAAAAGGCAAAAAACTAACAGCCCTAGATGGAAACATTAAGTGTGGTAACAGTCTGATTGATGACCCGAACATAGCTGGTAATAAATCATTTGATTGGCAGCAAGAGTTTGCTGATATATTCAAAAACGGTGGCTTTGATGTTGTTATCGGGAATCCGCCCTATGTTGATTCTGAGAGCATGACAAAAAATGTGCCAGAGGAGCGAAGCTGGTTGGCTGAAAGTTATGAAACAGCCAAGGGCAACTGGGACTTATTTGTTCCGTTCATCGAGAAGAGTGTGCATATTTTAAAGTCTGGCGGCTATGCGTCAATGATTATGCCCAATAAAATATTGAGTGCTCCATATGCTAAAGCACTTCGTAAATATATTAACGATAATCATAGGCTTGTAGGCTTAACTGACGTCACAAAAGAAGGTGTATTTGATGTAGATGTATATCCCGTCATTACAAATATAAAAAAGGATGAAGCCTCTGAACCATTGACAGTAGCTGAGGGTGTAAAAGAGGTTATCAGTAAGCTGACAGTCAAGAATACAGACCTACCAGAAAACTGGGCACTGTTACTTAACAGCACCACGCAAGTCACGTACAAGGTAAAAACTGCCAAGCTTGGAAGTCTATTCAATACTGCTGCAGCAGCAACCGTAGCTGAAGCTTACGAGCTAAAGGAAATTATAAGCGACAATGAAAGTGCAACATCTGGCAAAATCATAAACACTGGAACTATCGACCCCTATACCACCAGCTGGGGAGTAAATCCTATGAATTATATAAAAGATAGATATAAATATCCTTATGTTGATATGAATCGACTTAAGGAGAAGGAGTGGCATAAGCTTAACAAGATTATTGTCGCAGGAATGGCACTCCGAATTGAGGCGACATATTCACATAGTGATGAATACCTGCCCGCTAAGTCGACGGCTGTAATATACGCAAAAGACGGTAACAATACAGCACTCAAGTCGCTTCTAGCTTTACTGAATTCTAGGTACGTAAGCTATCTCTTCAAGCAAGAAAACAGTCAGCTTTCAATGGCTGGTGGTTATATGAATGTGAATGCTGGGAACATAGCAGATATTCAAATTCCGTTACAGTTTATGACTAACGAACATCTTGCAGATAGTGCTGACAGCATGTTGGAGCTTTCAACTGAACTTCAAAATAAGGACAATGCTTTTAAGCAGGTTATTGCTAGTGAGTTTGAAATCGAGAGGTGGTCAACAAAATTAAACAAATGGTGGACTCTGGACTTTACTGATTTCATAAAATTACTGAAGGTTAAACTGTCGCTTACTCAAAAAGATGAGCTTCTACAGCTCTTTGATAAATACAAGATTGAGCTACAATCTCTCGATAATAGAATTCAATCAACAAACCACGAGATTGACCAGCTGGTTTATAAGCTTTATAGCCTTTCACCAGAAGAAATCGCAGTAGTTGAAGGAGCTAAATAATGGATGACCAAGCAATAAAACTTGCAGCAGCGTTAGCAACAGCAGTAGGAAATAACACAGTTAACGCAATCTCAGACCGTATTAAAGTTGCTCGTGCAAACAAGGACAAAGATAAAACAATCACTGCTTTAGAGGAAATTATTAATGACCTGCAGAGTGATAAAAATGAGCTAATACGCATAGCACAGGCATATGAGCAGGAGTTTGTTTCACAGAAGATTACAGAGAAAGAACTTAAGTATATTACAGATAATGTTTTGCCTCTTTTAAATAAGTTTATACCACAAGACCAAAAAGAAACGGTCGAACAGATTAAATCTATTCTTTCAGTCGAGACATTGAGTATCATGCAGCTTCTAGGCTTTAATTACAAAAGAGCTGTTGGCGAACCTCTAACTATATTGCTTCAGAAGACAATTGAAGCTAAGACGCCAGCAGACCCTATGATGAATCAGAAACTGCAATTAGCAATTATCGAACTAGCAAGAGACCCTGAAGCCTCTAAGCGTTATGAAGCATTGACGGGCGTGAAGCTACAGCCCTAGTTATGCAGCAAGGTTTGCCACAGGTCACCATTCAACAAATTGTAGATGAGGCATTTCCATACCTAGAACGTAGCTCGTATTATCAAACAACAGCATATGACACACACTTATTTATAAGTGGCGATGATGGGTATGATTTGTACCATCATTTTGAATTGTTTGACAGAAAAATTCTTTGGATAAACCAAGTACAGCAAGAGACTATGGGCGAAGTACGGACTGTAATGCCTAGAACAATTTTCAAGTGCGATAACGATGATTTTGATGGACACATAGTTGCTCACAGGTTTGCTAGTCTCCTTTGCTATGCAACAACTAATACATACATCAATCCACGAATCTGGGTAGGAACTGCACATCCTGCACCATCTACAAATCAACCCGCTGAGAAGTACGTCCATATGCATTACGGACATGAGCAAATTGATAATATGATTCGACATCTCGACCCAGATACCTTCACCGAAAAGAAGTGGGCTGCATTGGCACACTACCGACAGGCTAGGCTAGCTGAAACTCCATATTACCAAGTATTATCTTATTGGAAAATAATTGAGCTGTACTTCAATAATGTTAATACAAGCATGAATGCATATATCAATAATTTTTATGCTGATAGACCAGATATTTTCCACGAATTGGGAGAGTATACAGGTACTACTTCACGAAAGCTGCGGAGTATACGACACAAAAGTGCACACTTTATGTTAGACGGAAATACTTCCATAGAAGACCCCGATAATCCAGATGTGTATAACGAAGTTAGCAAGGGCATATTCCCACTGCGAAGACTTTCGGAAGGTCTAATAGAACGCGATACTGGCTGGTAGTCTCAAACCATGGCAGTCAGTTAAAAAAACGGCGTTTTAATTCTCAAAGCGCACTCGTACTCATCTTTTAGTTTTAAATCGATTTTATGCCATCTTATTAGTTTACTCAGCGGCAAAGTGACCTATTTTGACACTGTATTGGTATAATTAAATAGTCTAGATTCAACAATGAGAAAAATAAGACTTATTGTCTTTCGTTTGAACCGTAAATACGGCAACTCGTTGCGAAAGCAGTTTGGTTCAAACCTTATTGTTGAGTCTAGACAACCCTAGCGGCGGGTTGTCGTTTTTATTTTATAAGGAGACTAAAGCAATATGACCAAACAAAAAAGAACAAAGAATATACCTCTTATTCTGGTCGGTATCGTATTGCTAATAGCTATATCATCGTTACGCTCACAAATAGGCGGTGGAGCAGTGGTTTCAATTATCCAAGTAATTGCGTTGATAATAATACTGTACGGTTTCGGTATGTCTTGGACACGTAAAGGTGATGCTAAGTCTAGTAAGAGACAAGCTGTTAGAACTACCGCAGAGCCTGTAGACAGCAACGAATTGATAAAGGTCTGGAGAGACATTACTGACGGCAATAGAACATGGGGCTGGAAGCCTGTAATTGCTGCTATCGCTCATGTAAATAGCATCCCCGAAGACGTTATTGGCGTAGCTGAAAAAACCAATGGTTCAGCAACTAACAAGTTCCCTAGACAAGCAAACGGATATGATGGAGTGCTATGGATAGCAAGAGAGAATAAAGCCTATGAACCAGACCATATGCTTGTATTTTCACCTGTCTTTAGCAATATCACTGATAAAAAATGGTGGGAGAATACACCATTGATGTTATGTCCAAATATAGAATCATGGCTAAATTTGAAAGAAGCGACAGTGAACACGCTAGTTATTGACGATAATATAAAGTTCACTCCTCTCACAAACGACAAAGACTTCTCTGTGTTAACTGCTTTATTAAAGACTAAACATTACAAAGATATAAAATAAACCCTTGTCCTATACAGGTAGATAAGAGTATAACCAAAACTGCTAGATTATCGGCGATTTTACAGGGGTATTTAGGTATGGAGTTTACGTTTTTTGCTTATGGTATAAAAACTCCCTAAAGTAGTACTCCAATAAACAGGACTTAGGCATACAGCCCTGTCAGCCCCTCCCGTACCCCACGTCAATAACAAAACATAGAAACACAAACAAACATCTAAAAACTTAGACACTTACTTATACCTCTAATACTAGGTGTACATTCAGGCTGGGAATATACTAATCACGTCTTCGTATCTGTAATTTGTACTCTCTGTACATAGGGTCTAATATCTCTCGCCAACGTTTACCTTCTTGCTTAATAAGGTGTAAACTCTCACGGGTATGGGTCACCAAAGCGAAAAGACCAAGAGGGCGTCACCCTCAGTCATGAAAGGTGTCACCTTTTTCAGGTTTGTAATAAAATTAAATGATGAGGTATTTAGTTTTTGTGAAGCCTGGCTCGAAGAGGGGGCCGCTGATTGAAATTGATGATAGCGGTAAGCTCACGATTTTCGCAAGAGAGAGCGCTATTGATGGGAAGGCTAACGAGGCGACTATTAAATTAATGGCGAAGCATTTTAACGTGCCAAAAACTAGTGTGAAAATAATTCGTGGCCATAAGTCAAAACAAAAATTAATTGAAATTATAGATAAATAGTGTCATAATATAATTACTCTTATGGAAGCCGTTTTGAGGCCCAGCGAAAGAAGTAAGATTTGCGAAACCATCAAGGCGATGGGCGCAGAGACGGTGCACATCGGTCAAGAAGACAGCACCGTCTTTATCGCTTTCGGTCGCACTGGCGGTTGTGGCAAAATGTACAGGAATGTCTGCAGCTTTTTGCAAAAAAGGCTTCCAGACAACCGGATTGTCGTTACCCAAATGACCAAGCCAGATCACTTCTGTGAGAAGGCTCAAGTCAGAGAGGTGGGGCAAACCACTTCCATCGCGACTCGGTAAAGGTGACTCCCGAACGCCTCGGCCTCATCGCTTAATAGAGTCCGGAGTGGGTTGCGCCGCTAAGCGCAACCCACTCCAATAAAACTTTTGATATATAACGCTAGATATATAGGTGATATAATATAAATGTACGCTATCAATAGCGAGCGGTATAAGTAACGGGAGGATTCGTTATGGCAAACGCAAAACAACTACGCTACGAAGCTGAGCACCTAAGAGAGCAAGTGCGCGCAAAATTAAGTGAGGCCGAAAAATCTACCCAAAGCGCAGGAGAACTCACGAAGGCCGGAGAGGGCAACAAGGCTAAAAAAGAAGACCAAGCCGCTAGCCGGAGCTACCGAGAAGCACTTGAACTTGATAAAAGAGCAACCGACGCCGATCGCCGAGCTAACGAGCTAGAAACTAAAGCCGCTGAGCTTGATAGACAAGAAAACGAAATACGTCAAAACGCACAAGACGAGATCAACCGCCTTGAACAAAGAAAGCGCGAGCTAAGAGGCGAATATTAAAAAATATACCCCGAACTAATCGGGGTATATGTAACTTTATGGTTATATTTATTTTTTGCTTTTTGCCTTGTCGGCAATAGCAATTTTCTTAGGGGCTGGTAATGCGACTAGTGGTACGGATATCTTTAGAACTCCGTCCTCTAAGTGAGCCTCTATATTGTCTGCATCAGCTCTCTCTGGCAATTGAATTCGCCTATAAAAGCTACTGCTACTTTCACGGACAACGTATTTACGTTTTTTATCTTCTTCTTTTTCATGCTTCTCAGCCTGTACAACCAGGGCGCCATCTTCAACATGGATATCTATATCCTCATTCTCAAATTGCGGAAGATGAGATTCGATTACTAATTCTTTATCATCCTTAGTGTACACATCTGTTGTAGGAAAACTTACACTTCTAACAGGTGTCATGAAATCCTCTCCCAAAAGCTGACGCTGTAAAGCATCTAACTCCCTAAATGGGTCAAAACGTACTAATTTACTCATAGCAAACCTCCTTTGTTACATGATTTCATAGGGAGATACCATTACCCAAACCCCCTACAATTCAATTATAGGAAACTAGCACTCTCGTGTCAAGAGTGCTAGTTTAAACTTATTTTTTAGTTAAAGTTTACTAGCTTCTTCACTTAGAATAACTACATCTGATTGATCTTCTAGATCAACGTCATTTAATATCTTATCTAACTCATCTAAGTCTGACGAGCTTTTTACCTCTTTGACTTCATCTACTGAAGGTACGTCTTCGGCTATAAGAGAAGTGTTGCTATCTTCATCATTATTAGCTACATATCTATCATAAGCAAAGTAGCCGAGTACTCCGACCAAAGCTATAACAGCTACAACAATCACTATTTCAATGGCTGAAAAACCTTTTTGAATATTTTTCATTATTCGGTTACCTCCGAAGTGGCAGTTTTAACATCTACTATCAAGTCCTGAACCGCTGTTTTGTAATCTTTAAGAGTGGCGTTAGCTACCTTTGCTTGCGTGCTAAAACCATCCAGTGTACCTTTTGGGGCGTCTCCACCACAGCTAAAACCACCGTTTTGGGCCATAGTTTGAGTGGCGTTTTGAGCAGCAATTCTTTTTGTATTCATATTAGCAACTAGTTCACCGTATTGAGCAGATTGATAGCCTTTACTTTCGTAAAATGCCTGTACGCGCTCGGCCACTTTATCAAAAACTTGCAGTTGCTTTTGAGCACGATCTTGCACCCTCGCCATGGTAGCGGTTATTACTCTTTCACGATTTTGACAAGCCTGGAGCTTTCCGCCCTCTAATTTACCAGTCTGCGCAACTTGACCATTACCAGATGTATCGTTACCTCCGGTCTGAGCAGAGCCACTGTCGCTACCGCCATTGCCAGCTTCTAGCGCCTGAGCTGATTTAGCATGGGCAAATAGTGGCAACGACAAAACCGCAAAAGCCAAGATAGCAAAAGAGGCTATCCCTATTCTTACTTTACTAATTTTCATATTAACCTTTCTCCGCTTAAGCAAGCGGCTACACCTCAAGTATAAGCCCATTAACAAGTGTCGTCAACTGTTGCAAAAAGAGTGTCAGATTGTCATAATATCTTATAGATAAACATAAGCAGAAGTAGGGGGCAACATCAAACCAGCTGCGTTTTCGAGGTTATGGCATCGTCGAATTTGCGAGGCGTCTTTTTTAATTTCCTTATTGATTGCTTCACTTTTTATATCGTCAAACTACTTCAATTGGATAAAATTAGATGAAAATACATCAATAGAACTATGGGGGTTTACTGGCTCTATACTCTTATTAATTCTATGTCCGATCCTGTATTTTAAGCCACCTAAAAAATACCTTTTCACCAGTTCTGTGATAGTTTTTTACATTCAAAGCTTGATAATAGCAGGGCTGATTATGACGACCGGAGAACTTGCGTCTCCATACGTAGGATTGTGGTTAATAATAGGTTTGGCTTCGTCGGCTATCGGCATGTACGGTTGGGTCCCGATTTTGATTTCTAATGGCGTATTTTTAGGAGCGCAATATATCAATGGTCAGTTCGGCACGACAAATCTACTATTAATATTTGTTAGTTGTATCTTGCCAATCATCTTGAGTCCTTTGACATGGCGGGGTAGGTCAAAAAAAGACGAGTTAGAGAATGACAGTAAACAATATCGTAGCTTGGCAAATGAGCTAAGCGAAGTTGCAGGCAAATCCGAGGTAGTTATAAACGCTATAGGCGATGGTGTTATATTCGTTGATTCTCAGGGTATAATACAATTAATCAATCCTGCCGCCCAAACAATTGTCGGCTGGGGTAAACAAGATGCATTGACACTACACTACAAGTCGGTTCTAAAATTAATTAATCAAAAAGACGAAACCCTGGGCGATGCGGATGACCCTATAAGCCAAGCTATAAACAATAACCAGCAGGTAAAGTCTAGCGACTTAAATCTTGTCACTCATAGCGGCAAGAAAATCGGCATTTCGCTGTTAATATCTCCGGTCGGGACCCTGGGATCGGGCGTAATTATAGTATTTAGAGATATAACAAAAGAAAGAGCTGAAGGTAGAGAGCAGGCTGAATTTATAAGCACCGCTAGTCACGAGATGAGGACTCCCGTAGCTTCGATTGAAGGCTACTTGGGGTTAGCTTTAAACCCTCAAACCGCCCAAATAGACGATAGAGCCAGACAATTTATCACAAAAGCCCACGAATCAGCTGAGCATTTAGGCCACTTATTCCAAGATTTGCTAGACGTGTCTAAATCCGAAGACGGCAGAATGTCGAACAGCCCCAAACTCATAAACCTAGTTTTATTCGTCAAAGATATAGTTCAGGGATTGAGGCAAAAAGCTGAAGAAAAGGGGCTACGCTTAATATATAAACCTATGCCAGATGACGCCAATGAACGATTTATGGCGCCAGAATACCTCGTGAACCTTGATAATGACCACATAAGAGAGATTGTAAATAACTTAGTTGAAAATGCCATCAAATATACCCCCACTGGAGAAGTGGTAGTAGATGTTGCGGGAGATGATGAGCACGTAACTATTAGCGTCAAAGATAGTGGCATAGGCATCCCTAACGAGGATATCCCTCATCTCTTCCAAAAATTCTATAGAGTAAACAACAAAGATACCCACGAAATAGGTGGCACAGGCTTGGGTCTTTATCTTTCCAGGAGGCTAGCTGAAATGATGGGAGGAAGAATCTGGGTTGAAAGTAAACATGGCGAGGGTAGCACTTTTAGTGTTGAGCTGCCGAGAATCAGCAATCAAGAAGCACTAAAAATTAAAGAACAAGAAAAAATTAAGAGCGAACAACAAATGATGACGCAATTAAACCCAACGCCCACTACTTTAATTCAGGATGTATCTCCAGCTACACAAGACGAACAGCCCAAGCTCAACACCGTACCAAGAGGTGATGCCTTAACGCCAGAGCAAATTGCTGCATATGTAGATAAGCAGCGCGCATTAGCACAGCAGACTCAAACCCCTCAACAGCCGACCACTAATCAGACAGCTCAGCCACAAGCTACTCAAAGGACAGCCAATATAACCATTCCAAATAGAAATTTAAATGGAATAATTAATAGGTAAGCATTAGAAGTATGGCATTTTTTATAATATTTGGTTACAATGGAGGTAAATATGGCAAAAATAATGTTAGTTGAAGACGACAAAAGCCTACGCGAAATTTATGGTGTTCGTTTAGCGGCGGAAGGTTACGAAATTATATCAGCTGGTGACGGGGAAGAGGCTTTGGCGATGGCGGTTAAAGAAAAGCCAGACCTAATCCTAAGTGACGTCATGATGCCTAAAATTAGCGGCTTTGACATGCTTGATATCATCAGGGCAACTCCCGAAACAAAAGATTTAAAAGTAATTATGATGACAGCGCTAAGCAGTGAGGATCAAAGAACGCGAGGCGAATCCTTGGGAGCTAATAAGTATCTAGTTAAATCTCAGGTTGGCATAGAAGATGTTGTAAAAACAGTCCATGAAGTGCTAGCTGATGTGCCTTTGCCGGCCACTCCAAAGCCAGTAGAATTTAATACGCCGGTAGCAACAGAGACTATTAACACGCCAGAACCAGCTACACAAACACCCGAGCCTGTACCTCAACCAGCTCCCGAAGTCGTAACACCAGCGCCAGCTCCAACACCTTCAACACCAGAACCTGCCACGGCTCCTGCAACCAGCTTACCGCAGCCAACCGCGCCATTTGCAGACACAGCCCCAATAGTTGAACCAACCGCAGCTAGCGCCCCACTAGCGCCAGAGACAGCATCACAGCTCCAGTCAGAAAGTGTCGCACCCGAGCCACAAGTCACTCCACCGAGCACAACATTTAACGCCCCTGAGGCAACAACCCCGCCAAATATCGCAAGCGCACCTGTAATGCCTACTACTATCGCCACACCCGAGCCTGTACCTCAACCAGCTCCCGAAGTCGTAACACCAGCGCCAGCTCCAACACCTTCAGCACCAGAACCTGCCACGGCTCCTGCAACCAGCTTACCGCAGCCAACCGCGCCATTTTCGACACCTGCGCCGACCACTTCAATCGGTGAACGCATCATTAACCCATTAACACCGGTTCAAGACAAGCCCGACATAGCGAGCTTAATGAGTCAAGAATTAGGCAACGATCCATCAACCGACGCCACATCAGGCATACCACCAACACCACAAGTCTAAACAGTTTGATATACTATCTTTATGAATAAACCTGACGATAGTGTTTTTAGTAGGGTCAACAAAGAATTGGCCCTTACTTTAGGGGTATCACGTCGTGAGGCTGATGATTTAATCGCAAAAAAGCGAGTTAAGATTAATGAACAGACAGCTCGGCTCGGTGATCGGGTTAGTCAAGAAGATAATATATTTGTTGATGGCAAAAAAATCTCGAGAGCCCAAAAGCTTACATATATCCTTGTAAATAAACCGGCGGGCTATGTCTGTTCAAGAAAACAACAAGGCGACAATCCGACTATTTATAGTATTTTACCAAAGAAGTTCCATCACCTAAAAACCGTCGGCAGGCTTGATAAAAACAGTAGTGGCCTAATCCTAATGACAAATGATGGTGATTTTAATTATAAGATGACACATCCAAAGTTCTATAAAATAAAAAAATATCAGGTTAAATTAGATAAAGACTTAGAGCCCCTACATCAACAGATGATTAATGATTACGGCATTACGCTAGAAGATGGTCCTAGCAAATTAACACTCGAAAGGGCGGACGATAAGGGTCGTAGGGACTGGAATGTCATTATGCACGAAGGCCGAAACCGCCAAATCCGCCGCACATTCAAAGCACTCGGTTATGAGGTAATAAGACTAAATCGAACAGATTTTGGAAATTATGCATTGGGTGATATAAAGCCTGGTGAGTTTATGGAAGTCAATCTATAGATTTAGTGGTATAATGTCTCTAGTAATATGGCATCAAAACTACCAACAGTTGCGATTATTGGTCAAGCGAACGTCGGCAAAAGTTCGCTTTTTAATCGTTTAGTAAAATCTCGCCAAGCAATTGTAGCCAGGGAAGCTGGTACCACTAGGGATAGTGTCACTGGTAGGGTAGAGTATAAAGATTTCGCTTTTTGGCTAGTTGACACGGCTGGCTTAAAGAACCCCGAGGACGAGTTTGAAGCCTCCATCCAAGATCAAATCGAAGAGGCGTCCGAAGCTGCTGATATGATATTAGTGGTGGTTGATGGGTCGCGATATCCTAGCGACCAAGATCGCACGATAGTCAAGAAAGCGCTACGTAGTAAAAAACCTGTCCTGCTTCTAGTTAATAAAGTGGACCTAAAAAATAGTCTAAGTAGCGATGAATTTAAACGATTAGGTGTCAAGCAGATTATTAGGACAAGCGCCGAGCACAACACTGGCACGTACGATGTGCTTGATACAATAATAAAAAATATCCCGCAAAAAATTGCGACAACCGACGACGATAAACTTAAAGTCTCTCTAATTGGACGGCCAAACGTTGGTAAAAGTAAACTCTTTAATACATTAGCCGGCAAACAACAGGCTGTTGTAGCAAATTTAGCTGGCACCACTAGAGATATCAACAGGGTAACTATAAAATATAGCGACCAAGATATTGAGCTGCTTGATACGGCTGGTATCAGAAAACCGGGCAAGCAAGAGGTAGGAATCGAGAAGTTCAGCGTACTGAGAACCATTCAGGCAATAGAAGAATCGGACGTCTGCCTATTCTTAATGGATGTCAACGAGATGAATACTCAGCTCGATCAGCGCATAGTCGGAATGATCGATGAGGCCGGAAAAGGCTTGGTGATAGTTGTTACTAAGTGGGACAGTTTAGACGACAAAGACACCCACACCAGGGACGAATTGGCGAATAAAATTTCGAAAACTTTCGATTTCGTACCATGGGCGCCGCTGATATTTACCAGTAGCGTGACTGGACAGAACGTAACTAAACTATTTGATCTAGCTTTAGAAATAGACCAAAGGCGCAAGCAACAGACAAAGACTCGAGTCTTGAATGATTTATTGCAAAAAAGCACCCAAGCACATCCACCAGCTGGACTAAAAAATACACACCCAAAACTCAGGTATATAGTTCAAACAGACAACAATCCACCTTGGTTTGTAATATACGGTGCGCACCTAAAATATTTGCATTGGAGCTATAAAAGATATCTGGAACGACAATTGCGAGAAGTTTATGACTACATTGGCACGCCTATAAAATTTAGCTTCCGAGACGAGAAACAGATAAAGGCAAATAAGAAAGCAGCCTAGAAGATGAAAATTATATTCGCACAAGGTAACCCCGAACCTGAATACACATCAACTAGACACAATATTGGTTTTTCCATTCTTAATAAATTAGCGGATAGCCTAAAGGTTGAATGGATTAAAAAAACTAAATTTAATTCTTTTGTAGCCGAAACTAAAGTAGGTGAGGAAAAGGTTTTATTGGTCAAGCCTAACACTTACTACAATGAGACTGGCGTGGCGCTCAGAAAAATTACCGACTTTTATAAAATAAATATCTGTGATGATTTATTGGTTATTCATGACGACTTAAATTTACCATTTGGCTCTATTAGAGTGCGCAACAGTGGCAGCGATGGTGGCAACAATGGCGTTAAATCCATTAACGACCATGTCGGCAAGGACTACCCACGCATACGGATAGGTATATCTAACAGCCTACACAATAAGATTGACGATGCCGACTTCGTCTTGTCTAAGCTAAACGCCAAAGAGTCAAAGTATTTAAAAGAATCTTTGACACCAAAGGTGATTGATTTGATTGAGCAATTCTGCAATCAAACATTAGTAATTACTAGCTACAAAAATATTGATTAAAATAAAAAACTCTCAAAATCATTGAGAGTAAAAACGTCGCGGATGCGACGGGTGGGATTTGTCCCGAAGGATAATCACCAAAACCCGTCGCATCCGCTCGTAGCTGAAGCTGTCGAACGCCTTTCGTTAGTGTGTATCGCGTCGTTGAAGCAGTTTACCAATTGGCATAGAGATTACACCCATTGCCATAGAGACTGCACCAGTAACGAGAGCGATCTCCATTCCTGCATGAATGTAGGTATCCCTTTCTGGCGCAACGATATACGCCAGAATCGCCATGGATATAAACATCGAGCCGAAACTCAATGCCACCCTGGCGAACGAGAATCGAGACGAATAGCGCATGGAAATTTCACTTGAGTACCAAGTGAAAGCGCCCACAGCGAGCAAGGCCAACACAACACGAAGAATCTGCTCAAACATTGCGCACCTCCTGGCATAGTGTTGCTACGACAAATACTACTACAATTTCAGCTACTATCGGAACGCCCTTCTTGACGTTACGATTATTTATATTATAGCATAAATATGTTTATTTGTAAATAAAAAAAGCGCCCACAGCAAGGGTGGGCATCGCTGAGGGCGCTATTTTACCCTTTAACCCACCCGTGGGGCACTAGCTAGGCAAGATCTCGAAAAACATCTCGCAGACGCCTGCTGGTTAAAGGGGTTAGTGTACATGCAAAGAGTTCGTTTTCAATAAATTGAGCGTTATTCTTAAGGATGGAGGGTATTCTACCTTAAAAAAACCTTGCATGTAGTCTAACATAAGTTAGAATAGGGGTATAAGGTGCGTTTGGCTAATCCTTAAAGGATAGTAACCAATCGTCACTGATATTAGCATTTATTTGACTTTATGTCAATACTTTTTAAAACAATTCTCATGAAAATCAACAAAATATCACCTAGGAGTAGTAACTTTCTCAAGATTTTAGAAAATATTGAGAAAAGTCCCGAAAAATTATACTTCATTGGTCAAATCCCTGATACACGAAAAACAACAGTGGCCATTGTAGGTTCGCGTAAACCCACCGCTTATGGCAAAGAGGTGACCTATCAGATCACGCGCGATCTTGCAAAAAGAGACATAGTTATTGTTAGCGGATTAGCCTTAGGGATTGATAGTATTGCACATCGCGCCGCGATTGATGTTGGTGGCACGACCCTGGCGATTATAGGCGGTAGTGTTGATAAGATTTACCCAGCTAGTAACAAAACATTGGCAGACGATATTATAAAAGGTGGAGGGGCAATAATCAGTGAATACCAACCGCCGACTAGTGTCCGACCGTATCAGTTTCTCGAGCGTAATCGAATTATCAGCGGTTTATCGGACGCTATAGTTGTAACCGAAGCTGCTATTCATAGTGGCACTCTATCAACCGTTACTCACGCTCTCGAACAGGGGCGTGAAGTCTTTGTTGTGCCTGGTAACATCACTAGCCCTCTGTCGGCCGGCTGCAATAATCTTATAAAACAAGGTGCCCATCCGATTACTTGCGCGGAAGATGTTTTAGAAGTGATTGCTCCTGATTTATTAAATATCCAGCCATCTTTGGCGCTTGGCTCAACTCCGCTAGAGTCTAAAATAATTGAATTATTACAATCCGGGATCCGCGATGGCGATGAATTGCAGAATTTATGCGAAGTAACAGCTAGCGAATATTCGACCGCCATGACCATGATGGAGATAGCTGGAATTATCCGTGCGCTTGGCGGCAATCAATGGACTTTGAAATAAAATATTTTACAAATTTAATAAACTTGCTTACAATAATCCATTGTGTTTAGCTAAGATAGATCGGCGCAATAGTTATATATGAAGAATTTAGTAATAGTAGAATCTCCAGCCAAAGCCAAGACCATCAGCAAATATCTAGGTGATGATTTTCAGGTGCTATCCAGCGTCGGACATATTCGAAGTATTGCCAAAAAAACGGCTAACGGAAAACCTCCAATTGACACTGATAATGGCTACGAAACTGTTTACGAGATAGACTCTGATAAAAAGAAAGTTATAAGCGACATTAAAAAGGCCGTTAAGACCGCTGATACGATTTGGCTAGCTACCGATGAGGACCGAGAAGGAGAGGCCATAGCTTGGCATTTAGTAGAAGTCTTAAAACTAGATGTTAAAACCACCAAACGGATTGTCTTTCACGAAATTACTAAAGACGCCATCACGGAGGCTATTAAAAAACCTCGACTAGTCGATATGGACCTCGTAAAGGCCCAACAAGCCCGTCAAATTATAGATAGATTGGTAGGTTTTGAGCTCTCACCAGTAGTTTGGCGAAAAGTACCAGGTGGTAAGTCTGCCGGAAGAGTTCAATCTCCAGCCGTTAGGTTACTAGTTGAAAAAGAGAGAGAAATCGAAAAGTTTATCAGCCAACCTAAATTCAAAATCTCCGCCAGCTTGTCGCATGATAAGGACAGAATCGAGGCTGAGCTTGACAAGAAAGTTAAAAGTGAAGATGAAGCTAGACAATTATTGGAGAGTTTAACTAAGACAGATTTTGTCGTAAAAGATTTTTCAACTAAACCATTAAAGCGCAGTCCAATGGCACCTTTTACAACCAGCACACTGCAGCAAGATGCAAATAGTCGGCTAGGCTTTAGCGCGAAGGCCACGATGGCCAGTGCGCAAAGGCTATACCAAGCAGGAAAGATAACCTATATGCGTACTGACTCGGTTAATCTGAGTAAACAGTCCCTAGCCTCAATTGCAAACTATATTGAAAAAGCCTTTGGCAATAATTACCTTACTGTTAGAAATTTTAAGACTAAAAGTGCTAATGCCCAAGAGGCCCACGAGGCGATTAGACCAACTGATATATCTAAAGAGAACGTCAGTACCAATGAATACGACCAAAAACTATATGACCTAATTAGGCGCCGAACTTTAGCTAGTCAAATGTCACAGGCCCAAATTGAGAAAACCAGCGTCTTAATCACTACCTCAAATGAGGAGCTTGTTTTTGAGGCAAAAAATGAAATTATTACATTCGATGGCTTTTTGAAAGTCTACGGCTCCAAAAAACAAGCAGAAAAAATGCCACTACTTAAGATCGGCGATAAATTGAATCTGATTAACGCGACTGCAAAACAGGTTTTTGATAGAGCTCCATCGCGCTACAGTGAAGGTAGTCTTGTTAAAAAACTAGAAGAGCTTGGTATCGGTCGACCGTCTACCTACGCGACAATTATTAACACAATTCAAATCCGTGGCTACGCAGAAAAAGGCACCGAAGAGGGTGAGCCACGAGACATAGTGGTTTTGACCTTAAAAGACGGCGAGATAGCTCGTGAGATTCTGCAAGAAAAGACCGGATCCAATAAGGGCAAGCTAATCCCTACATCGATTGGAGAGGTGCTGACTGACTTTCTAGTAAACCACTTTGACCGAATTGTTGACTACGGATTCACGGCCGATGTCGAGGAGGGCTTCGATAAGATTGCAACTGGAGCGCTAGCCAGAAACGTTATGCTAGATGACTTTTATAAACCATTCCATAAACTGATTGAGCAATCTGGCGATATTGACAGGAGTAAAGTAGCTCAAGCGCGCGAAATCGGAATTGATCCAAAGTCAGGTAAAGTTATACTAGCACGATTCGGACGATATGGGCCGATGCTGCAATTAGGCCAAAGCGAGGATAAAGAGAATAAACCGCAATTTGCGCCAATGCCAAGAGGCAAAAAAATTGAAAGTGTGACCTTGAAAGAAGCGCTTAAGGCCTTTGAGCTGCCACGAGAAGTCGGTAAAACTGATGATGGCGAGATCATAAAAGCTAATATAGGAAGATTTGGACCATATATACAAGTCGGGAGATTATTTGTTAGTATCAAGCCACTTGACCCACACACTATTACGCTAGAGGAGGCCTTAGAGCTTTACAAAGCTAAACTAAAAGCCGAAGCTGAAAAAAATATAGCCGATTTTGGAGATGGAATAAAGATCTTGAATGGTCGATTTGGACCTTATGTGACCGATGGCACAAAAAACGTAAAGATTAAAAAAGACGACGATCCAAAGACAATCACTCACGAACAGGCGAAAGAAATTATTAAGAACGCACCGGTTAAAAAATCTAGATTTATTAGAAATAAGAAAAAAGCCAAGAAATAAAATCTAATACCACTATTTACAAAATATGTCCATTTAATGATATAATGGCTATAGTACATAGAATATTTGACATTGTATAAATTATGTTATATAATTAAAAGTACTATTGATAATAAAAATTTATGGCGGGCACAGAGAGAGATGTGTTTTTATGAGCGAAACAACAACAAAAGAACCGAAAATCAATCTTGAAACTAGTGTGGCTGAAATACTAAAGGCTATTGATCAGGATCGTGAGCGTGAAATTATTACGCGTCGCTTTGGTTTGTTTGATCGCCGGGAAACGCTAGAGCAAATCGGAGAGCTATTGGGTATAACCCGCGAAAGGGTGCGTCAATTAGAAAAAGCTATCTTAAACAAGTTAAAAACAGTTGCCGATAATAACAAAATACCAGTTATAACTAGTCTAGAAAAGGTCCTCATAAGAGAATTAACCGAAATGGGCAGGGTAGCTAGAGTGTCTGACCTAACAGACAAACTCACCGCAAAGACAAGTAGCCAAATTGACAGATCGCGCGTAGCTTTTATCGCCACCTTGTCGCCTCGCTTAACAATCTTGGAACAAAACGACTACTACCACCAAAGCGTTGGTATTGGCGAATATTACGACACCAAGAAGTTAAAAGAAAAGATAGACTCTATCGTTTCAGTTATCCGCAAACAGGGCGAGCCGATGACTATCGAGCAGATACATGAGAAATTAGACTTTGAACATCCGAGTTACGTTAAAGCTATGGCTAGTTTATCGAAATTATTAGCCAACCTTAACGGCAATTGGGGCTTGGCTAAATGGCCAACCGTTAACCCTAAAAATATAAGAGATAAAATATACGTTATTTTAGAAAAGAACAATAAACCGATGCACTTTTCTGAAATTGCAAAGGCAATTAAAAATAGTGAGTTTAAGCGCAGGGACGTTACCACTCAGGCTATTCATAACGAATTAATCAAAGACAAGCGCTTCGTTTTAATTGGTCGTGGAATTTACGCCCTAGAAACTTGGGGTTTTGACAGAGGCACAGTAGCTGATGTGATAGCAGAGGTTCTGAAAAAATCTCCAGAACCCCTACACAGGGATGAGATCGTTAGACGAGTTTTGAAAAGCCGACAAGTCAAAGAGACAACTGTTCTATTAAACCTACAGAGCAAGCCTCAATTCAAGCGAGTAGCTAAGGCTACTTACATTTTTGAACCCGTTGCAAAACCGACAGCTTAAAGATTGACGAGAGCGCCCCTGAGGTGAGAGAATGAAAGGGTAATATGAATATACTTCAAGCCGTGATGAGTTTTTTAACGCAGTGGTATGTATGGGCTCCACTCGTCATACTCTTTTTATACCTGGCCGCTCGAAACTTTAGAAAAATTGATAATACAGAGCCAAACTTCGAAAGTGTCTTGTTGGCACTGGAAATACCAAGGACAAATGATAAAAGTGAGTTGGCCGCCGAACAACTCTTCGCCAGTTTGCACGGAATCCTGCGCGATAAAGACGAGCTTAAATTTAGTAAAGGTATCCAAGAGCATATCAGTTTTGAGATTGCTTCAGTTAACGGACAAATTAGATTTTATGTTTGGGTGCCAAAAACGCTTAGAAGTTTCGTGGAGGGGCAAATATATTCTCAATATCCAACTGTCCAGATTCATGAAGCCGAAGAGGATTATGTAGTTCATGAATCTAAACACCAAGTAATTTATTCTTCGGAGTTAAATCTCACGGATAGTGAAATGCTTCCGATTAAAACCTTTCAAAATTTTGAGGTCGACCCATTAGCTGGCATCACCGGCGCATTGGCAAAATTAGAATCCACTGGTCAAGAAATATGGATACAAATTCTAGCTAGACCGACAGCAGACGATTGGCATAAGGAGTCGGAAAATTGGGTTAAAAGTGTGAAGAGTGGAGCATCATCAATATCATTTGCTAGTGGCGTATCTTGGCTCGGTGATTTGATTAAGGCATTTTGGCAACCACCAGAGCAGGGGATTGGCACCAGTGACGTAAAAGAGGTTTCCGATCGTGATAAAACTAGGATAGCTGAAGCAGAAAAGAAAGCTACAAAACTAGGTTATCGCGTAAAAATTAGGCTGGCATATTTAGGTGACAACAATCCAGAGGCTCAACTAAGAATGCAAGCCATTGTAGGCACTTTTAAACAGTTTAACAGCACCAATCTCAACGGCTTTAAGATAGCAAATACTAGCTTCTCAAAAGATAGAATTAATAATTATCGAAACCGATCGTTCAGCGATCAAGGATTTATTTTAAATATTGAAGAACTAGCAAGTGTGTTCCATCTGCCTCACACTAATGTAGAGACGCCAAACGTAGTCTGGGCTAGTAGTAAAAACGCCGAACCGCCATCAAAACTACCTATTATTACTGGAGATCCGTCATTTGACGAAAATATTAGCGCCTTCGGAATGACAAATTTCCGAGGCATAAATCATCAATTCGGCATCCTGAGGAACGACCGCTCTAGGCACATGTACATAATCGGACAGACCGGATCAGGTAAAACTGGCTTGCTCGAACTCTTATCTTTAAGCGATATATTCCATAATCAAGGCTACGCCATTATAGACCCCCACGGCGACTTTGCAATTGATAATATGAGGTTTATACCAGGCAGTAGAATAGAAGACGTCGTGTACTTCAATCCAGCTGATACTGCTTATCCAATTGGCTTCAATCCACTAGAACTAACTAGCAATGGTCAAAAAAATAATATTAGCTCCGAAGTGATTGGGGTATTAAAGCGCATGTTCGGCGACTCTTGGGGCCCTCGAATGGAACATATTTTGCGATACACACTATTAGCCCTGCTGGACAGACCAGAAACAACCATGCTTGATATTACTAGAATGCTGACAGACAAAAAATTCAGAAAAGAAACCCTTAGCTACTGCCAAGACGCGGTTGTCGCGAATTTCTGGAAGAGCGAATTTGATAGCTGGAACGATAAATTCGCTACAGAGGCGGTTGCTCCGGTACTAAATAAGGTTGGTGCCTTTACGGCTAACCCTATAATTCGTAATATTATCGGTCAGCCAAAATCGACATTTAATATACGGACTATCATGGACGAAGGTAAAATTCTGATAGTTAACCTATCAAAAGGCTTGATAGGCGAGGATAACGCCGCAATATTAGGTTCATTCTTAGTAACTAAGATACAGTTGGCAGCTATGAGCAGGAGTGATATTGAAAGGATAGAGGATAGGCGACCGTTCTATCTGTACGTAGATGAATTCCAAAACTTTGCAACCGATTCTTTTGCTACGATACTTTCTGAGGCACGTAAATATGGGTTAAATCTCACCGTTGCCAACCAATACATTAGTCAGATGAACGACACCGTCAGAGACGCGGTTTTCGGAAATGTCGGCACCCTGGCCTCGTTTAGAGTATCAGCTGACGACGCGCCTATTTTATCCAAGCAATTCGAGCCTCAATTTGAAGCCAGCGATCTGTTGCAGATGCACAATAGAAACTTCGTTATCAATATGGTTATAAATGGAGAAAAAGCTCCAGCCTTCAATGCCACAACCTTAACGCTCCCAGTCGCTCAGACAGATAATACCGGTAGGATTATTGAAAATACTAGACGCTATTACAGCCGTGATAAGGCGGATGTAGAGATGGCTATAGCTGAGGCGATACAGCCCCTAAATAGCCCAGAGCCAAAACAAAAAGCTACCCCAAATTGGCCTGAGGGCATTCGTCCGATAGCCGATACTCCAAATAATAAAGATGGCGACGCCCCTAAAAAGAAGCGACGTAAACGAACTAGACGCAAAAAAAGCACCGACAACAAAGCCATAAAGGCTGTTGCTAGCGACGACGGGGTCTTAAAGATATTACATTAGCCTGATGTTTGTCCGGTAACAGTTTATATTAGTATAGAACAAAAATAGAACATCAAATATATTGATAAATACTAACGACAAAAAATAGTCAAATACAGTTGATTAGACGAGCCGTCATTAATTTATGGTTTATAGTGATTAATAATGAAGAGCTCGATAAAAAAGCGGGGAATGGAAAAACAAAAAAGTATCAGCCCATGATTTAGAAAAAAGCAAAAGCCTCAAAGCAACTCAAAAGCGGAATAGTGGAGTGTAATTGATAAATAGTCTTAACGTCGCACAATATATCTTTTACGACATTAGGTATATTATAAAAAGTCGATTACCAATACCTTTATATCACTGTTAAAATATGGGTATATGACTAGTCGAAGAGGAGCGCCCTCTATTCTTTGCCTGCTCCTTGTAAACTTTTATATTTATTCTTTATTATTAATCATCTAACAATAAAGGATGCTCGGCCCAAAAGCCTACAGTCTCGATAATCAGTATTTTAATGCGTTAACTTGTATAAGCTTGATTTTTCCACAGATCGATTATATTAATATCTATGTCTACTACTGCTCACCTAGTATGGGTAATTTGCTTTTTTGTCATTTTGATATTGAAATATGTATTTCCCTGTTCATTCTGTATATATTAATTATAGAACAAAAATAGAACATCGGAAGGGTGGTGGAGTAGTGACACACTTGTGCGCCTCTTTACAATTCTAATAAAAAACTCTTCCAGCAACCCTTACGTCTATATATTTTGGCGCTAAGTTTTTTCGAGTGAAGTACTTAATTGCCCTGTGCATATCCCCTATTTGGTCACCTACCGGTCGGTCCAGTGAAAGTTTTATAACAGATTGGCTCTCCTTGATCTGGATTTCCAACTGTCTTGTGGTATCCTCTGGTAGAGAAGCTTTTATTACTATATAGTTGCGATCCCTAGCCGCCGAAACCACCTGTCCGACAAAACTCAAAAACCTTCGACTCGCTATGGCCGAACCATCGCTACTCATAGCCGTAGACGCACCACTTTCATCTGTAATTTGAACCTTTGGATTGTCAAAATAGTTTACCTCGAACTGAACCCCATCTTTATCGACGTAGTATTGCTTATCATTTATAGCCCAACCGGCGACGGGCTTACGGAATTTAACTAAGAAATTATTACTACCAAAGCTCTCCATGTCTCTATAATCAATACTTGCGACTTCTGGAGCCGAACTGGCTACATAATTAGTTAATTTAGAGCTGTCTATTATAAACAAAAACCGGCTAAACGGATTTTGTTTTAAATATGATTGGATTTTATCTTCATAGCTAGCTTTATTAACAGGTTTTAATATGGAGGTATCACTGACGACTACTAACGGATTTGCCGTAAAGTTAATAATCAATAAAAACAGCGCGAGCGCAGATAGCACTACGATTAAAAATATACCAGATAGCTTCCTTCTTTTTATAGACAAGCGGTGAATGTGAGATCGAGAAGACTGATGTTCTCCCCCACTCTTGTAGCTAGCTAGAGTGCGATTGCGCCTGAAAACATGTTGTGTTGTCGTCGAATCAACAGCCTTAGGGACTCGGCGCTGTGTTTTTTTAGTCTTAAATTTATTAAACATTTGACGTGGCTTATCCCTTAACCTTTGCTTGGTTGATTATGGTTTCGGCTAATTCACTGGCAGCATTAGGTCTAGAAAATTGCGCAAATTTTTTAGCCATTAGTTCTGTTTCTTTCTTATTCTTGAGTAAATGATTTACGGTTTTAACGAGAAGATTCGGGTCTTTTACAAGATCGTCCTCATTAATTACAACAGCCGCTCCAGCATCAACATAGACATTAGCATTTTTGGTTTGATGCCCGCCTGTTAACTTTGCGTTTGGAATAAATATGGTTGGCTTTTGCATTGCAGCTAGCTCTAGTGCCGTGGTGGCGCCTGCCCTGGCGGCCGCCAAGTCAGCGATACCCACTAGCGAAGGTAGCCCGCTTGATATGAATGGGTATAACTGAAACCGATCGTTGTTTTTTGGCAATATTTGCCTTAACTGTTCGTACTGAGAGTCTCCAGATATCAATACGACTGAACAAGTCTTTAGTAAGTCCTCTAAAGTCGCGACCACGGCGTCATTAATTCTACTAGCCCCGAGCCCACCACCAGTTACTAATAAAACCGGGAATTTATCACTAATACCCCATTTTTTAAAACCGGCCTCTCTGTCTGACTTAGAAAAATTATAAAAATCGCGAGCAATCGGTATCCCAATATATTCAGACTTACTCTTATTGTAAGGATAGTACTCTAAAGGTGCGCCAGTCGCTATAAATGACGCCCACTTACTTAATATACGATTAGTTAAGCCTGGGTGTGCATCAGAGTCGTGTATAACTATTGGTATACCGAGCATTTTGGCGGCCAGCCCCACTGGCAAACAGACATAACCACCCTTAGTAAAGACGACATCCGGACGCCAAAACAACAGCTTAAGGAAGCTCTGGATAAGGCCCACAGCCACTAGAACACTGTCCTTAAGATTCTTAATGACTAAGGACGGCCAAGTTATATGCTGGATAAAGGACAAGTGATTATAGCGCCTAAATTTACCGGCCGCTATAACATCTATGCGGATATTAACGCCGGCATTCTTAAAAATAGCTTTGGCATTTTTAGAAAATTTTTGATCACACCAAAAGCGTATTTCAGCTTTGGATTGTTTAACCCTAATTTCTTGAATTACTGCTAAAGCTGGGGTGACGTGACCGCCCGAGCCCCCGCCGACTGCCAAGATTCGCATATTGGGCCTCCTTTAATTTTGAACTATGCACAGTATAACTAGAGAACTGAAAAACTAGACCTAAAGCCGCTGCAATAAATATCATACTAGTTCCGCCAAAGCTCAAAAGTGGCAAAGTAATTCCCGTAAGTGGAAACACCCCAGTCATTGACGCTATATTCAAGACTATATGACAACCCAACCAGCCAAAGACACCTGCGATAATTAATTTTAGCCTCATGTCTAAAGTATGATCCATTATTTTGAGTAGCCTAAATAATAATCCAGCGAAAAGTGCCAAGACAAGCATTAATCCAACAAATCCGAAAACCTCGCCCATAATAGCGAAAACTGAATCATTAATTGCCTCTGGCAAGTAACCAGTCGCTTGGACGCTATTGCCTATACCAACCCCAAACAAGCCACCAGTACCGATAGCAAGTTTGGCATGCTCTACCTGATAACTGTCGTCGTCGCTAAGAGATACGTCGTCGCCCTTGAAAAACGTAAGCACCCTTTCAACCCGATGTGGCTCACTGACAATAAATATAGCGCCAACTATAAGTACAGTAACCAACAAAATAAATAGATTTTTTCTACTAATACCAGCTACAAAAAGCATTGATAAGATCAAACCCAGAATAGCAACACCAGTGCCCAAATCCTTTTGAATAATAACTATAAATAACAGCGCGATTGATGTCACTATCGCCAAGGGGATAAAAGTTTCATTTTTATCGTTAATCTTTCCTTGTTTAGCCCTAACTCCCAAAAAACCAGCTAAAAACAGCAGGATTGCAAACTTTAAGAATTCGGCCGGCTGAAACGTACCAAGAAAACCCAAGTTAAACCATCGCGTTGCGCCAAGCGTCTGCTGGGCTATACCTAAATTAAATAAGTCAGCGAACGCCAGTAATAAGCATAGACCTAGGGCAATATTTAAGAGCCAGCCGGATATTTTCGTTATAAAAGTGTAGGGAGCAAAGGCCATAAATAAAAAGGCTACCGATGCCAAACCGATACTTAATAATTGTTTAATAAAAAAATAAGAACCACTATATTCGCTACCGTAGGCCATATTCAAGACATTAGCTCGCTGAGGTCCTATAGCGTAAATTACGACCAAGCCCAATAGCATTAAAACGCTTGTGTATATCAGAATCAAATAGTCGGGCTTGTGACGCCTAAGTGATACTGTGTCGGTAATTTTAGCATCCCTAGAAGCGGGGGCAATACTATTGACAGAGTTAGCTCTATTATTTCTAGATGCGGGATACACTTATATATTACCCCCAGCTAAGGCTAAAATTATACCTATAAAAGCAGCTAGTATAGCTATGATGCAAAAACGCATCGTTACTTTAGTCTCCGGCCAACCTGAAGCTTCTAAATGCTGGTGGATGGGCGCAGAAATAAATATCTTTTTATGAAATATTTTTTTGCTCAATATCTGAAGCAAACTAGATCCAGCCTCAGCTACAAACACTACGCCTATAATCGGTAGCAGGAACAATGTATTAGTTAACATAGCGACGACACCCAGGGCTGTACCTAGCGCAAAACTTCCTACATCCCCCATAAAGAACCGAGCTGGGTATATATTGAACCATAGATAGCTCAGTAAAGCCCCCACGATTGTGAAACAAAATCCTGCTAACATGAACTGAGATTGAAGCATGGCAATAATGCCAAAGGCACCGAAGCTCGTTGCGAGTAGCCCCCCCGCTAGACCATCAAGGCCATCGCTAATATTAGATGCGTTACCAGTAGCAACGACCGCGAAGGCGAACACCGGAATCATCATCCAGCCTAGAGATAGATCACCCCAAAAAGGCACGTGGATAGCGGTGAACCCGAGCTTGGCATAAAAATACCACCCCAAAACTAAACCTAATACGGCAATCATTGTAAACTTTAGGCCAGCCCTTAGGCCTCCAACACCGCCACCGCTTCCTCTTAGGTTAACTATGTCATCGAGTAGGCCGACCACTGCGCCACCCAACAAAGCCGCAAGGGGCAACCAAGTTTGACCTCTGTCAAGATTAAATATAAGAGTTACGACCGTTATTGATGTAACAAAAATAACCCCAGCCATAGTCGGGATATTGCGCTTAAATTTACGGGCATGTAGTTTATTAAAAACTTCAAGCTTTTCTCCGGTGGTGCTAGTAGTTCTCTGTTTTTTCCAAAACTTATGCCTATAAGCTAAAAAGGTATAGATGGGCGTTAAAAACATCGACAGCAGGAAGGCTCCCATACTTAAAGAGAACATGATGGCCAATTCTTGTGTTAAAGTATTCATAATCTTTCTTTCTTATCTTTCCGGTTCTACCCTTAAATAGTCTAGCATCCAATTAGATATATCCGTGAATATTGGCAGAGCGTGTAGACCACCTTCTAGAACTTGGTGATCGCCAGACACCTGAACCATTATGACATAGTTTGTTTTATTTTTGCTACCACCGAAGCCTAAGTATGTGCCAACAGACTCGTCGTCTGAATAGACTCCGTTTTTGATCACCTGAGAAGTGCCAGTCTTACCACCTATAAAGTACCCCGGTTTGTCTCCAGCACTCCTAAATATTGATCTCGCCACATTAACCATTTGGCGCGTTTGGTTAGCAGCTGACTCAGAAATAGCTATAGACGGCGACTTTATATTATTTTTTACATATTCACCATCACTATTAATAATTCCGTCTATGACAGTTGGCTGGTAATATTTACCGCCGTTAACAATAGAAGAAAAAGCAGCTGCGACTTGAATCATTGTTAGATCCATACCCTGCCCAAAAGCCATATTAGAATAGCGAACAGCATTACCCTCCTGTTGGTCAGGTGAAATGATTACCCCAGGAGCCTCGTTAGCTACTTCAATACCAGTCAACTGTCCAAGTTTAAATTTATTATAGAAATAATCATACATAGTATCTCGAGCCTTGCGATTAATACTATTACCGTCTCCAAGCCTTTGAGCAATAGTTACAAAACCGGTATTCAAAGACCAGTTTAGGGCATGCTGAAACGTGATAATACCCGTTTCACCTAAATAGGCATTGCCTATCACCCTATCGTCAACTCTAATACTATCGGTGTTATTGTAGGTCGACTCCGGCGTTACGACACCTTGGTCAATACCCATAGCCATTGTTAAAGTTTTTATATCCGAACCAGGCTCATATGGCACCGACACGACATTATTGTTGAATACTGAAATATCTTTTACATCTTTTGTATTCTGTGGGTTAAAAGTTGGATAGTTAGCCATCGCCATAACTTTTCCAGTATTTGGGTCCATCACTACGGCACTCGCCTTAGCTGCGCCAGTTCGCTTAGTCCCATCTACCAGGGCTTGCTCGACTCGCGATTGAACATTGCGGTCTATACTTAAAACTATGTTATCACCATCTTTAGCAGGTATATCGATATTCTTGTCACCGACAGTGAGCGGTACAGAGCTAACGTCTGTGACTGATTGAAGCAACCCATCCTCACCAGCTAGTCTTTTATCTAAGGCCGACTCCACCCCATAGACGCCCTTACCTTCATAATTTAGAAAACCTAGAGTCTGGGCGGCTAACGCGCCTTCTGGATAGACTCGTTGTGACTCCTCTTGAAAACCAACCCCTCTAAGCTCTTCGGCTTTTATCTTATCAGCTTGACTCCTTGTAACCTTTGTTGCCAGTATTTGATATCTCGTATCTTTATAACTAAGCAACTTATCTAGATTGGGACGAGCATTACCTCCAGCAACCTTTTTAATAACTTCTACAATTTTTTTATCATCTGTTGTGATGTAAGGATCGGCAAAGACAGTATAGACGGTCTGGTTTAATACCAATGGTACTGGACTATTGTCGCCATCCAGAGCATAAATCAGCCCTCTCTTGGCAGGTATAGTTAACCGCTTCACCTGTTCAGCGCTCGCCCTTTCGACATAATAGTTGTGGCGAATTATTTGCAAATAAAAAAGCCTGATGACGAATACCGCCATGATTAAAAATAAGATTACAGCCAAAGCGTTAGATCGGCTTCCTTTTTGCAATTCTAATTTCATAAATCTTTATTGAGCGTAATCTGTAGAAACTGGTTCGGTCATGGCAGCAGCCACGCTGCTCTTTTTTATAGTTTCCAAAGCGGTTAGCCTTGCATTTTCAATTTCAAGATCACTTTTTTGCTCATTTAATTCTGCAATTTGACTATTAATTTTTTGAGTTGCGTAATCATAGCTCGTAGCACGCGTGGCTTGTGTAAGATATATTAAACCTAAAACTGTTATCATTAAAGCTACCATAACGGTGTGAGCGACTGGCCCAAGTTTAATAGATGAGACATAAGCAACTGTATTCTGATTGCGTGACCAGTTTTGCTGGCGACGGCTATTATAAGTTCGACTGTATTGATAAGACATTGTGGTGGTTTTCTTTTTATTTTTATTTGATTTAGTACCCCGCGCCCATAAAGGGCGCGAAGTAATTTACGATTGCTTTATTTTACGCGTACTGTTACTACTTGAGCAACATCCGTATACTGTACTGGGATGTGAATTGGCATGGTGTTTTGCCCTTTCTTTTTGTTTTTATTTTTTCAATGCCACACGTAGCTTACTGCTACGTGCACGCGGGTTGTTGACATCATATTGACTTCCGGATAGCGGTTTTTTATTAATAACCTGCAGTTTCGCTTCCATACCAGACTCAGTCTGCTCTTTAAGATATTTTTTTACAATCCTATCTTCAAGACTATGAAAGCTAATAATGCCGACTCGCCCACCCCTTTTTAAGAGGTCGGGCAAGTTAGGCAGTAAGTCTTCGACAAGCCTTAACTCATCGTTGACTGCAATCCGAATTGCTTGAAAGGTACGCGTGGCTGGATGAATTTTTTTCCATCTTCCACGATATTTTTGCTTGATCAGATTGGCTAGTTCGCCCGTACTGTTGATTGGCCTGTTCTCGACAATCGCCTTAGCGACTGTTTTGGCAAAACCAATTGGCTCTTCACCATATTGGTTTATGATATGCGCCAGATCTTCGGTAGACGAATTATTAACAAGTGTTTGAGCACTCGTTGTCTGCCGCTTATCCATCCGCATATCTAGCGGACCATCAATTGTAAAGGAGAAACCTCGCTCACTCTGATCGAGTTGTGGTGATGACACCCCCAAATCAATCATTATCATGTCAAACTTTTTACCTTCTTTGATGAGCTGTTTTGCAGCTGAAACAAAGTCAGTATGTATTAACCTAACGCCTTTGGATGATAGCGATGATAAGCAGTTTATTGCATATTCATCACGATCAACTAATGTGGTTTCGATATAGTTTTTGGTTTTATCTAGAATCGCCTCAGCGTGACCACCGTACCCAGCAGTAAGGTCAAGATAACTCTCGCCTCTTTTAGGGTCTAGCAGTTCGATAACTTGATCTAGTAAAACCGGAACATGTTGTGAATATTGTGGTGGATGTTCTTTTATACTCATTCGTAACAATCATAATACCATGATTATCACGATTCGAGATCACCTAACCGGTAGTTAAGCTGTGTTTGTTTTTGTTATAATTTTTGTTTTTGATAAGTGTTTGTCAGACTTTAACAGTACCGCGATAAGCAAGTATGATCTGTAAGAGGTCCAACTGAGAGACTTATGTGTGAGGTGGAGTTTTTTGGGAGGTGTTTTTGAGCAAGGTGCGCGGAATTTTAATGGTTCCGAAGCCATTGCCTAACTACCAGATAGTTGATCTCGAGAGTTTTTCTTTTACTAATTAGTTATGTTAAAGTGCAACAAATAATCCTCTTATTGAGCAGATGGAGCCATTACTCGCCAATAGAGGCCAGCCCTTATTGCAACCATCTCTCGGTTTATACCGGCATAGTCGAGCAAATGCTGCTCGATAACGACTCTCCCCTGTTTTTGGTCAAGGGAAGCTTCGGTTTTACCGTGCCTGAACCTGACATTTAAATCGGCAGTTTTTTCGTCAAGTATATTGCCGACCAACGCAGGTTCTACTTCTTTATCCCAAACTTGTTTTGGATAAAGATGTAGGTATCCGCCAAACCCTCGAGTTAGAACTACGCCTGATGCAAATTCATTTCGAAGTTCTGTAGGTATAGTCAACCTGCGCTTGTCATCAAGCTTCCTTTCGAAATAGTCTACATTAGCCATACTGCTCTACTCTTTGGCCCCGTTTAGATTATTTTTTTAATGTTTTAGTGGTGTTTATTTGTTTTTGCAGCGGGTTAACCCACTTATTTCCACTAGATTCACTATACTACCCACTCTAACCCACTTCAAGACCCAATTTATATAAAAGGTCTCACGATAAGCATAAGTTATTCACAGTTTTGTGGAAAAGTCTTATTTTGCAAGGGGTGGTAAAGTGTAATCCCCTTTCCTCTCGTGGTATTTTTGGCTACTTTATATTTTTCGCAATCAATGCAAGATCTTCCACTATAGCATCGGCGTTGTGACGTATGAGCGATCTATTTGGCAAAAGAGCATCTGCAAGGCTTCTCTTGGCAACTTTACCTAGATAGCTCCCAGCTACAACTTTATAGCGGGCCTGTTTTAACTTATCACTGTCCATCTCTACAAGATAAGCTTTTTCAGACTTATACCGACGAGCCAAACTAGCAGATGGAACCTGCTCATTATATAATACGTAATCCAAAAATGGCTTTCCGACAAAACGTTCAATTTCTCTGGCGTGATCGCTCACCGTAAATCCAGTAGTTTGACCGTTCTTAGTCACAAGATTAACTATATAAACACAGCTCGCTTTAGCGTTACTAGTAATAGCACTGGCAATTCCCTTTATAGATAAAATTGGGCCCAATGATGAGTACATATCGCCAGGAGCAATGATGATTAAATCCGCTTGCCTGATAGCCTCAACTGCAACCGGATTAGCCGACGCCGTAGGCACTAGAGACAGTACAGCATCTCTGGGATCATGTTTGAAAAACTCTTTATAAACTGTCTTCTCGCCATTAAGAATAACGCTAGCATGGGGCCACTCCATTTTAAGCCTGACGTCGTCTAGGGTTGCAGGTATAACCTCTCCATTAATCCTTAAAATCTCGCTAGCTGTTTTTACTGCTTCACTAAAACTACCACTTGTCTTTTCTAGTGCAGTTAAAAAAATATTCCCAAAAGAGTGACCTTTAAAAGTACCTTTATCAAATCGATAATTAAAAAGTTTTCTAATTTTTGGAGAGTCGCTTAAGGCCACCAAGCATTGCCTGACGTCTCCTGGTGGCAAAGCACCTAGTTCATCACGCAGTACGCCGGTACTGCCACCGTCGTCAACCATATTAACTATGGCTTTTATATTATTAGAATAATATTTTAAAGCTGATAGAATCGTAAAACTACCGGTACCGCCGCCAATAACGACTATGTCTAAATCACTCAAAGGGCTTAGTTTGGTTTTCATTATTAATTCTAATTATAGCCTAAGATGATACTTTTTTATTTTTATTAAGCACGACCTTTTCTCGGGCGTATAACTTTTCGGGCGATTTTCCAGAGTTGAAAATTTTATGACACCTCGTGCAGATACTACAGCCACCAACGATTGTTTTGCCTGGGAGCCAACCTATATCCCCCCTGCTGGGACAACCTTTTATGATACAAACTCCTATCCTTGGCTGTCCAAAATTATCGACATTATATACATTAAAATACCGAGCTAGTGTGCCGTATTCTAGCTTTGAGTCTTCGTTTATGGATCCACTTTTTGTAGTATCTCGATTATAAGTTGGACAAACATTATTATTGTATGAATTAGCTTGCGCAGAGCTCTGCTGGCTATAATGAGACACGGCATCATAATGAACATTGCTTTCTGGACTAAGGTTGGCTAAGTCAGTTAAAATCGATTGCTCAGCTTGATGAATAACTCTGGCTATACCTATAGTCACTTGCCTTAGAAGGCTGCGAGCCAACTCAAGAGAAAGAGGTTCACCCTCATCTAGATCCAAGTCCAAATCAAGTTTTCTTGCCAAGGTTATCAGCTCATTATCAACAACCCCGCGTCCAAGCTCGATAGCCCTTAAAGTATCGGCATAAATCTTAGTTAGTCCAGGTTGAGATTTGACAACTTCCATACTACTTCCAAAATTACTAAACTTCTCTTCAACCTCTAAGCCGAAGCTATGGCGTCTATCGTCACCGCTGCCTAGAATCATATCGTAAACGTCAACATAATATTCTATAAAATCAGAGGTTTCTCGAAAAGTAGAACTAAAAAACTCATAGTTATTATCTAAAACATCTAACTCTGTTTTACAATCGTCTCCGCCGACACCAATTTGACGGCGAAGCTTGTTGAACAATTCTACAGTGGGTTGATACAAAGACATGAACGATCCTTCTAATGCATCGTCGTCCAATTTTTTATAAATTCTAGTTACGGCAACTTTCTGGTCGCCAATCGGTAAAGACTCAAAGATCAAAAATGAACCGCGTTTAGCTCCAGAAAACCAAGCCACGAGTTTCTCTACCTCGCCACACTCAATTAAGGCACGCTCGTACTCTTGTTTTAAGTTAGGGTTTTTCGGTAGAATCTCGGCTAGAATATTTAGATTGTTTCTAGTCATTTCTCGCATTGATACCTGACCATGAAATGATAGAAAGTCGTTATCGGTTGAACGAAACTTAACCTGATTTACAAAGGGCGTCTCGGGCAGTCTTTCGGTAATTTCAGTTTCTAAATCCTCCATAATGCCAGTCAAAGCATCTTCGCCTCTTTTTATATATTGGAATAAATGGCTTAATGGGTCATTAATACCCAAGTTCTCCAACTCTATAGCAATACGCCCCAAATTAGAGTTGCGCTCAAGATGAAGCGACTCATTGTATTCAGGATAATGAGATTGCACTAATCGCTCAACAACACCTTCTATCAAAACAAAAACTCCTACTCAAAGAACAAGTAGAAGCCAAAAAAAAGACAACTCTTGCTCGAGAGATTTACTTTTCGGACTCCCCTACCTCTTTAAAAAATCAGCAGAATTACCGTTGCGGCACAGTTCTGGATTCGCACCAGATTACAGTTTAGATTGTTAATAAGTAAATTATACTATTTTATCGAAAATAGCTCAAATTAAATTACAAAAGTACCAGTCAGACGCTCTTGCCGAGCCTTGTTAGCCCAATCATCAGCTAGTTCATTATTAAGATTGCCGACATGCCCACGCACCCAGATTAATTTAGCTTTGGACTGCTTGAAGTGATAGTGAACATCTTTAACTATATCAATATTTTTTATATCACCAGTTTTCTTTTTCCAGCCATTTGACTCCCAGCCGTCAGCCCAACGATTAACAACATTGACCCAGAATTCACTATCACTAAAGACTTGGCACTCATCGCCATTCGCGTCTTTGAGAGCGGCTAAAATAGCCCGTCCTTCCATCCTTATATTAGTCGATAGGTCTTCATGACCGACAATCACTAATTCGGTATCTCGTATGGCCGCAAAACCCCCGGGACCAGGGTTAGGACTACAACTGCCATCTGTAAAATACGTAATCATATCTATCTATTCTACCTTATTTTAACGCCTATATTAAATCTTTTATCGCAACTCTCTGTTGTTCTGTCGTGTCTCGATTGCGAATTGTAACGGTGTCATTTTCTAATGACTCAAAATCAATCACAACACAAAAAGGTGTGCCAATCTCATCCTGACGGCGATATCGTTTACCTATATTTCCATTGTCATCCCACATCACAGCATTATATTTCTTCTTAAGGCCAGCAAAAACTTCTCTCGCCTTAGAAACTAGCTCTGGTTTATTTTTCAAGAGTGGTGAAACAGCATATTTTACCGGAGCAAGCTGCTCTGGAAGTTTTAGATAAACTCGCTTTTCGCCGTTAATTTCATCCTCGGTATAGGCCGACGATAATACGGCCATAATCGTTCGCTCAACGCCAAAACTTGGTTCGATAACATGTGGCACAAATTTCTCATTTGTTCCCTTGACGTTATAATCCATGTTTTTACCAGCTTCACGAGCAATATTATCTAAGTCAAAACTACCCCGATAGGCTAACCCTAGTAGCTCTTCGCGGCCAATTGGAAAATCAAACTCAAAATCCATCGTTCTTTTACTGTAGTGAGCTCTTTCACTATCTGGCACTTCGAGCTCATGGATAGAATCTTCTGGCAAACCTATTGCCCTAAGCCACTCCCAGATTAGTTGTCGCCACATTTCAAAAGATTCTTGCCACCTATCAGGATGGACGAAGTATTCGATTTCCATTTGCTCGAACTCTCGTGATCGAAATATAAAATCGCGTGGCGAAATTTCATTACGAAATGCTTTGCCCATTTGCCCAATACCAAATGACAGGTCTGGATAAAAACTGTCGATGATATTTTTATAATTTGTAAAAATACCTTGAGCCGTTTCCGGGCGAAGATAGCTCACACTTGATTCGTCATCTAGTGGGCCGACGTTCGTTTTGAACATCATATTGAACTGCTTAACCTCCCCAAACGAACCCTCTTTTCCGCAGTTCGGACATTTATTTTTATCTTCAAGCTTATCGGCGCGAAAACGACCGTTACATTCTTTGCATTCTACAAGAGGATCGGTAAAAGTATCGACATGTCCGCTAGCTTTCCAGACCTTTTGGTTCATTAAGATCGCAGCGTCAACTCCATACATATCATCGCGCTCTTCGATAAACATCTTCCACCAAAGATTCATAATATTTCGCTTTAAAGTTACCCCGAGTGGTCCGTAATCCCAAGTACCGCTTAGACCGCCATATATCTCGCTACCTTGATAAATAAAGCCCCGCCTTTTACAAAGACTAACAATTGACTCCATTTTTTCGTTTCGGTTTTTTGTATCTTCCATAGTCAAGTTTTATTATATCATCATATAGCAGCATGTTCGCGAGCTACTTTTAGGCAATCTAAAATTATATCGTCAGTCCCTCCAATTTTAGCCAGGACGTTCAAACTTTTTGTTGATATTAACCGTAGTAATTTAATATGATCGGCCACCAATTCGCCATACTCATCAACCGCCAAACCTCTCTCCCCTACGTCATAACGATATTTCAATCCTGATAATATTTTATTACCGTCGATATCAAGATCTAAACTTAAACCATATCCTACCAACGTCGAATACTTAATGTAAAACCAGGTTTGAACAATTTCGATTGTTAGAGATTTCGAATCAAGCCCGGACAAAGTTTCAGCTAACAAATCGTACCATTCAGAACCACTGGTCGACTCGCTAGCTCGTGAAACAAGTTTAATGACAAGATAGGCAAACTGCATTTTGTCATAGTCTTCTATAATATGATTGTAAAATTTTATTAGCCTAGATGACGTAATTGTTTTTATATCACTCTTACCATCGACTACAACAACTTCACAAATAGAAAACAGCTCTATGCCACCAGCTAGACGACTTTTCTCGCGACGCGAAGCCTTAGCAATAGCGCTGATCTTGCCAATTGGCGTAATTAGTTGAAATATTCTATCCGCTTCACTATAGTTAGTCCTCCTAAGGACTATAGCTCTCGTTTTTACGCTCTTCACTAAATTAATCCTTTAACCGCTACGACTATATCGCTCGGCTTCATAGCCGTCTTGTCGATTATTTTTTTTACGCCATAAAAAGATAGGTCCTCTAACACTAGCTCGCTAGCTAAGTTTGAGCACAATACAATAGGCGTCGAGCTAATATCGGTATAAGAATTTATTTCATGCAGAAGAGGTAGCGCATTGCCATCGGACAATAAAACATCGAGAATGATAACATCCGGCTTAAAATCATCTATAGCATCGATTGCCAACGACGCATTTTCAACCGACTTCGTTATAAAACCAGATTTTTTCAAAAATCTAATATAATTATCTGACAACCAAGTATCGTCCTCAACTATTAATACACGCTTGCTATTCTTCATAATAAACTAAGTTGTCGCGATGCCTGCAAGTCAACATAAAAAGTCACGCCATCTTTTCGGTGCCGAGTAACCCCAATTTCACCATTCATCACTTCGGCAAATTGGCTAGCTATGAATAAGCCTAGGCCGCTGCTTTGAGGCCTACTATTAGTCAGATTGACATCCGTAGGTGCGTTAGATTTGATGGACTTAGCGGCTCTCATCGAAAAGCTTGGACCGTAATCTCGGACTGCTAATCTTATGGTTGAACCTGAAGCAATTGATCCTATTTTGATCTCGACAACTTTACCTTCGCCAGAATAATGCAAAGCATTGTCGCTAAAATTAGTAATAATACGCCTAAGCAAATCGCGGTTAGCCACCAGCAGTAAGGGATGTTTTCGATTAATCAGTCTTATATCCTTATTGTTAGCCAAAAAAAGTGGTCTTAATTCATGGATAACATCCTCGCAAATTTGCTGAGGGTTGATAGGCTCTAGCTCGAACATCGCGTCCGATAATCTAGCCGATCGAGTTAGGTCGCCCGTTAGCCTGATGGCCCTCTCGCTAGTTAAGGTAATCTGCTTGATTATTCTTCTTTTTTCATCAATATCAAATTCAGATTCTTCTAAAGCCAAGGACAACTGTCTTATTAAAGCTAGAGGAGATTTCAGCTCATGAGCGGCCGTGACGACAGATGGCATGCCACTCAAAAAAGAGTTTGAAGCTAAACAGTCAAAATCCTCTCTTTGAACATCCATACAGTATAAATTGTACCACGTAAATGAACTACTGATTGAATTTTACAGTATTAATTAACTTATCAAAATCAGATTTAAAAACGCTAGCATCGCTACTGAGCGACAAAGTTTTATCACGTATTTTGAATATAACTACTGAACCGCGACGATCCTTATTAAACTGACCGTCCAGCCTTACCCCCTTCACCTCATTAACCGTGATGCTACTTGATTTTAAATCACCTTTCTTTACCAACGAATCATAACCGCTAACAACATCGTCATAATCAGATTGAGCGATAGACACGCGTAATGCAAATAGCTGAGACCTGTCGTCTACATTTGGTACTAATTTTGGATTTAAATAAGCTCTATATTCGCCGCCCCCCGAGCCATCGTTATCAACATAAACACTCCATGTCTTGGGATACATGAAAGATAGACTACCATAATCCTCTGGTCCAACAAATTCAATATTAGGGTTCTTCTCCCTCTCTAGAAAATCAGCCTCATACTCATCAGCCTGCTCCTTCTTGGCCTCAGTCACAGCGCTTGTTATTTTGCCATCGACGTCCGTTTTTTGATCATTATATTGAAAGAATAGCCAAATAGATAAAGCAGATAACAAAACTAGAAGCACGGCTAGGATGATTGCAACTATAAGCCATATATCGGCCGGCTTTTTAGTGCCAATAACGGGACCGGGAGAATTGGCTACTGGTTGGTTGGTATTAATATTTGGACTACTCGGTTGGAAGAAATCTGTCATATAAACATTATACTTACGCTTACATAAACTGTAAAGTAAGGCCTAGGTTACATTTATTATGAGTCGAACTTCTCTTTCACTATGTTAACTTCGTTTTTAAGATTATTAAGCTCTTGTTCAATCTCCAAAGCTAGCTTCTGAGCTTCATTAAACTTATCTATCGCCTCTTCTAACACAAAATCATCGCTATCAAACCATTCGACCATTCTGTTTAACTTTTCGGTTTTCTCTTTTATTGTGCTATTTTTTACTGACATCTTTGACCTCCGCTTTAATTATATTTTTCTCAGTTTCTATTTTGATAAGTTCGCCAACTGTCAAGCTTCCTGCAATGATCGCATAGCCTCTTTTTAGAATTTTATTAGGATCTAGCTGACTAATAATATTTTTCAAATTCTGAATCGAATTCATTTGTAAATTTATATTATATTCTATCTTCTCTACAGCCGTATTAATATTTTGCCTATTTTCATCGCTGAGACTATCAATCACTTTCGAGATAGTCGAAGCTATTGAGGTGATTCTAAGAGAGTTAAATCTGACAAACTCAACCCTATTAGGCACTAAAATTTGAGCAGCATTGCTAGGGGTCGAAGCCCTGACATCTGCCGCTAAATCGACAAGAGTTTCGTCGGTTTCGTGGCCGACGCCAACTATAATTGGAGCCCGGCTGGAAGCAACAGCCCTGACCAACAGCTCATCATTAAAAACCGATAAATCGTCGCTACTGCCACCGCCCCTAATGATTGCTATTGCCTCTGGAATATCTTCGAGTTGATTAAAATAATTAATAGCTCTAATAATTTGATCGGCTGCACTAGAACCTTGAACTTGAACATTCGCTACATCAATTTTCAACCCTCCCCACCGATCGCCTATAATCTTGATGAAATCTGCGTAACCAGCGGCCTGAGTGCTACTAATGATGGCGACGTGACCTGGAATATCTGGTAAGGCGCGCTTTCTGTCGAGGTTAAACAAACCCTCTAGACTAAGTTTGTTTTTTAATAATTCGAAGCTCTTCTTAATCGAGCCCTCACCACTTGGCCTAATAGACTGAACTGTTAAGCTAAACTTGCCCCATTGAGTCAATTTTGGCATAGCTGAAACAATAACTTTCATGCCGTCCTCTATCGGAGTCCTAAGTTGCCAGATTGTCATAAAACAGTTAAGGTTACCCTCTTGATCTTTGATGTCAAAAAATACATATTTATCTTTATTTACTTTAAAAGATGAAACTTCCCCCTCAATTTCGACAAGCCCATAGCTATACTCAAGATTTTGATTAACTAGCGATATAAAATCACTAACACCAAATATTGGATTATTCTTCGGAGACTTCGCCATATTTATTTATAGTTAGTTGATAAAATACGTATCCAAAAATAATAGTGCCAGCAAATAAAGTAACTCGGGCCAGTAATGTTCCGGCTATTGCTACACTAGGTGGAACTCCAGCCGAAACCAAGAAAGCAATCATGACTGCTTCGTAAGCCCCCGAACCGCCTGGTGTTGCAGCGAAGATGGCCGTAAAAGAAGCAACACCAAACCCAATAAACAGAGCGGCAGGGTTAACTACATACCCTAAAGACAAGAACGCAACCCAAACTAAAGCTACGTCAGAAACATTAGCCAAAACAGCCCAAATAATTGGTTTATGGAGAATCTTCTTTTCTTTTTTTATCTCTAGGTAATCTTCGTGCATTTCGACGAAGAAATTGTCAACTTGTTTGATGTTTAGAATCTGTTTTTTTCTACCAAATGTTAGCTTATCGACTATTTTATTGGAAGTACTAGTAGTCCAGGCAGCTAGTTTTTTAACACGAGTTTTTCTACTTATGGCGTAAATTAAGAGTGATGTTGCGATAATTGTAATAAAGACAAACAGAGCGCTCACAAATATAGCCGATCGGCTAACTTGATGGTCTAGTATTAAAATAAAAACTGATATTAAAATTAAAGCCACGAATGTTATGAATATTAGGGCATATTTAATTACTTGAGCCATCGTCGATCTCGCCATACTCACGCCCTTTTTCTTTAGAATCCAACCTAAATAAGAAAAACCAGCAATACTAGGGACTGGAATTATATGGTTAATAAAGTTAAGCTCCAAAGCAATCCGAGCAGTCTGCCAACCGTTAACTAACTTTAAGTCACCTCTAGCCTTTAAATAAGAGAACATGACTTCTCCCTCTGTGTAGTAACTGATGAGCTGAATCGGTATCAAGAGAAGAAATATCCTCAAATCGACTCCGCTCATCAAGCCCCAAGCTTGAACAATTTGATCCCTAGCAAGATAAACCGCAAAGGCCAGTAGCAATAGAGTCAAGACATTTAACCAAAAACGAAATTTCATAGTTTATAGAATAATTATAGCACCCAAAACGAGCTAACAAAGTATAATGGTTGCATGTATGTATCAATCCTAGGAAGGCAACCAGAACTAAGTCTGGCAGAGTTAGAAAAGACTATTGGCGCAGATAATGTCATACCCCTTTCTGATAAGGCCGCCCTGATTAATAAAAAAGGAGGACTTAATATTAATCACCTTGGCGGAACAATAAAACTTGGCTTAGTCATAAAAGAGCTTGGCTCTGAAAAGAAATGGGACAGCTTGGTCAATCGATTAATAAACCACTACATGAATAAGTGGTCATCGTCAGAAGCTAAAATAACCCTTGGTATTAGTTACTACGGACAGGGTCATAGCGAAAAAGATATTCAAAAAATAGGTATTCTAATTAAACAAAAATTAAAGAAAAAAAATGTAAGTCTCAGATTAGTTCCAAATAAAGAGCTGTCGCTTAGTTCTGCGGTTAGTCATCATAATAAATTAGGGCTATCAGATAACAAAGTTGAGCTATTCATTATACAGGCTGAAGATGGCCGTATCTTAGTCGCTGAAAGTATCGGTTCGCAAAATATTACAGCTTACGCAAAAAGAGACCAAAAACGACCAAGGCGAGATGCTTTTGTCGGCATGTTGCCGCCTAAACTAGCCCAAATAATGATTAACCTAGCTATTGGTGATAACAATAGCGATAAGTCTTTAAGATTATTAGACCCTTTTTGCGGTACCGGCGTTGTGTTGCAAGAAGCCGCCATGATGGGCCTTCGGGTTATGGGAACAGACATATCACAAAAAATGGTTGACTATAGTGTTGAAAATTTAGAATGGCTAGAAAAAACGCATGGCTTAAAAATTGATAAAACTTTAAAGCTCGGAGATGCAACGACAAATAAGTGGCAAAGGCCAATTGATGTGGTTGTAAGTGAGGTTTATCTTGGGCAACCGTTTAGCGCTCCCCCTTCAGGCAGTAAATTAAACGAAGTAAAAAACAACTGTCGCCAAATCATTATAAAGTTTCTACAAAACTTAGACCCACAAATAGACAGCGGAACAAAATTATGTCTAGCCGTCCCGGCTTGGGTGAACAAAAACGGAGCTTTAGAAAGGTTACAAATTACTGCGTTATTAGAAAAAAATGGCTACCGCCAACACTCATTTAGAAGTTTTGAAGGACCGCTTATCTATAAACGAGAAAAACAAATTGTCGCCCGAGAATTACTTGTTTTAGAAAAGTACTAAAGGCGTTGACTATTTAACCTGTTATTGGTATAATTGTTTAGATTTTGTTATAAATTTTAAGGAGAAATCCATGTCACACGTTAAAGCTGGCGGTACCGCTAAAAATGTTCACAATAGTCCTGGTCAAAGATTAGGGGTTAAGCGATTTGGTGGTCAAAAAGTTAAAACTGGCGAAGTGCTAGTTCGACAAACTGGCTCTACTAAGATCGCTGGTCCTGGAACTTTCATCAGCAAGAATTACACTATCCACGCCGCCAAAGACGGAGTTGTCTCTTTTTCTAAAGTCAAAAAAGGCCGTTTCACAGGCAAAACTACTACCAGAACTCAAGTGGCAGTTCAATAAATTAAATAGCCTTTTTACTTTTTGTCTTCAACCATTCCTAAATGGTATCTTACTCGATCAACAACATCGCCGATAACGACCTGAGACTTAACTAGATAGTCGTCTACTCCGAGCGATTCAGCTCGTTCTTTGTCTTTTGGCTGGCTCAAGGCTGTTAGCATCACAATCCTAATATTAGCCGTCGCAGGAGTGTTCCTGAGAATGTCTAACACGTCAAAACCACTTATCTTAGGCATCATAGCGTCCAGGAGTATTAGGTCTGGCTTAAAATCAAGTGAGGCAGACAGGGCATCTTCTCCGTTATTCACTTCCTTAACGGTAAATCCCTCCATCTCCATGCGCGACTTATAAACATTAGACAGAGCGATATCGTCTTCTACAATTAGGATTTTCTTTTTTGCGTTCATCTTATAGCTCTATATTACTACAAAAAAACCAATTAGCACAAGCTTATTGATTTATAACCTCTTTAGCTTTATCTAATTGAGGGTCTTTTCCACTATTAAAATCCTGTTGCGTTAACCCAACCTCTATATTAGGCTTGATGCCGCTTTGGGTAATATTAACACCATTTGGGGTATACCAGCGAGCCGTAGTCACCTTTAATTGAGCACCGCTACTTAAGTTTATAAGTTGCTGAACGCTCCCCTTCCCGTAGGTCCTTTCGCCGACTATAGTCGCTTGTTTATAGTCTTGCAGAGCTCCTGCAACTATCTCACTAGCACTGGCGCTGGCGCTATTCACTAAAACTACCGTCGGAATTTGATTAAGAATCGATTCATCGCCCGTTTTGACGGTGCCTACCACAATTGACCCCGATTTTTCGGTCACAACCACTTTATTAGACAGCCAGATTCCAGCAACATCACGAGCCGCCTCAATATAGCCGCCACCATTTCCTCGCAAGTCCAACACTATGCCTTTTACACCCTGAGACTTGAATTTTTGAGCAGCAGCCCTTGCTAGATCGCCAGTTTCATCATCAAACCTAGAAATAGTAATTATGCCAATATTGTCAGATAAACTAGCTTCGACGCTCGGGTTATTGATAATTGCCCTGGTAATAGAAAAATCTTTAATAGTGTCGGATCTTTGAATTTTTAATTTAACAGTCGTGCCATCTTCACCCTTAATGTTACTGACGGCTCTATCTACAGTCCACCCGCTAGTCGGCTCATCGTTCACCTGGAGAACGATATCCCCCGCCATAAGTCCAGACGATTTAGCCGGATTGTTGTCTAAGACTCTAATAATGGTAATTTTATCGTTTCTAATACCAATCTCTGCACCGATTCCAGCACCAACGTTACCTGAAAGGTTATTGCTGTATTCTTTTGCCTCCTTGGCAGTCATATAGATCGTATAAGCATCGCCAGCCGCGTCAACCAAGCCATCATTAGCACCATCAATTAACTTATTAACATCAAGATTGCCATCGTAATTGGCCGCCAGTTTATTGTAAGTCTCCTGCAACGAGCTTAGATCGATACTGCCAGAGTGAGCCTTATACCCGAAAACTGGACCGATTGCGGCTTCAATCTGATAATGGTAGACACCGGCCAAATAGCCCAATCCGGCTGCTATGGCTATAACAATAAACCAGAAATTGTAAGATAATTTAATTTTAGACTTTTTAAAAGGCATCGTAACTCCTATTTTTTATACTAGCTCATTAAATTATAAACCAATTATGGAATTTTTACATAAAAGTTATGTTTTTATGAACACCAATCAAAGTTATCTATTTTATATGTATGTAGTGGTCAAAAGAGGATATGGGTAACCACATTTCGCTATACATGCCCCAACCAGAAGGGAGTTCAAAATTATACTGACTAACAAGCACCTGGCCATCGCTCACAGCCTCTACCCAAGCGACATGACCATAATCACCTACATCCATTACGGCAATCGAGCCAGGCTGTGGAGCACCCTCAGTATAACCAGCCGCCTTAGCATTGGCCGTAAAGTTAATTGCGTTGCCCCAACTATAGTACTTACCCGTCTCTTTGGCGATTCGCCAGGCAACATAACTAGCACATTGTCTACAACCATAACCGTAGCCATCACCGCCCCTACCGTTTGAACCGCCAGAAGAAAAGAACGAAACCATAGGGCAATTTGATGCATTCCAGCCATAATCACTCAATAGCCCACTATTGACTAGGGTGTAGCCACCCCCACCACTGACTCGATTACTAATGGCAGATTGAGTAGCTCGCGCCTTAGCGATTTCAGCTTCACTTTTATTAATTAGATCTTTGTAAATGGACTCTTGACCCTTAGTAGCCGATAAAAGATTACTCTGTTCTGTCTCTTTCACGGCTAAGTTGTTTCGCTGTTGCTTTTGGTCTTCTAAAACTTTAGCCACTTCATCGCGTTTTGATTCTAGGTCCAATTTTAAAGCCTTAATTTCGGATATAGTTAAACTCAGTTCATTCCTGACCGACGAGCGGTATTCTTGTTTGTCTAAATAGTCGCTTACCGTCTTGCTACTTGCTAGCATCTCAATAGGAGTTATCTTATCGTCCACATAAAGGTCAGCGATAATTTTACCGAGCGCATCTTGATTTTCTAGAATTTTATTCTCTGTCTCGGCGATTTGTTGTTGTAATCTATCGTATTTAGCTTGAGATATGTCTAATTGCGCTTGGATTACAGCTTTTTGGTTGGATAATTCCGCCAAAGTTGTCTGCAAAGACAGAGCCTGCTTATTTAGTTCAGCACTTTTAGCAGAATATTCAGCAATTTCTCGTTCGCGGGCAGCAATTTCGGCGTCACATTGGGCTATGGTTGAACAAGCTTCAGTGTCATTATTCATAAACTGAATAGGTATAAAAGCTAGTAAAGATAAGACAATAAATGCAAGAGCGAATTTCTTCAAGAAAGATTTAGAAGTCGGTGTGGTGGACCGTAATTTCATAGTAAGCACAATAATACCATAAGCTATATGGGAAAGTCAACTTTATTTGTTGCCTTAGTCCTTAAGATAACGGTAGGTCGCCAAAGACGAAGAAACTACTCCTATAAAAGCGCCAGCTAGAGTCATAGAGAAAACTACAAGTACAATATAGTTATTAATTAAACTCATAGTTGGCTGAACGTTAATCTGATAGGCCGTCAAGGGCTCTGACACCCGCGAGAGACCAAATACCCCGAGCCCAGTTGCAATTAGTCCGGCAATTATCCCGTAGATCATTGCTTCGACCAAAAACGGCCCTCTGATAAACGACCTGCTGGCGCCTATGAGTTTCATCATCTGGATTTCTTCTCGCCTATTAAATATAGCCATTCTTATGGTATTAAAGATAATTAAGGATGATATACCCACAAAAATTGATCCAGCAATAACCCCAATGTTCCTCGCAAAGTCAACCATCCTGCCAATACTCTTGATAGTTTCTCGCCTATCGCCCGCAAACGATGGCTTATAGCTAGGGTTTAGGTTTTCTTTCAATAAGTCGTTTTCTTTTACGAATTTCTCTAATTCTGAAGTGTCGTTAATATCCTCTATAACCACCCTAAGAGATGCTGGGTTTTTATTGCTCGCCTCTTTTATGGCAGAGATCATATCAATATCGTTTTTACTCTCTTGAATAATCTGCTCACGAGCCTTGTCTGCACTTATAAACTCAACTGATTTAACAGACGATAATTTATTTATCTCTTTTGATAATTGACTGCCAACTTCGTCAGTAGTTTCAGTCTTGAGATAGATTGACATATCAACCTTTTCTTGCAAATCAATAAGTGTGTCGTTTAGCGTGTTTTGGATTATAAATGTCCCAAAAATGATTAGTAAGGTTATTACCATAACGGCGGTTGCTGCAACCGAAAGCCAAGAGTTGCGCAGGAAACTATCAACGCCATAGCGTATCATTCTAAAAAAAGACAAAAGCCTATGACGGTTATATTTTTGTCTACTAACTACATTAGATGATTTTTTACGTTTAGCGCTCATTGACGATAACTCCCAACAGCCTGATCCTCGATTAATTTTCCGTGTTCAAGTGTTATGACTCTACGCTTTAGTTGATTCACAATTTCGGCGTTGTGAGTAGTTAGCACAACAGTAGTACCATATTTATTAATCTTTTCTAACAATCTGATAATATCCCAACTGTGCTTTGGATCTAAGTTACCGGTTGGCTCATCAGCTATTAAAATCTTTGGCTGACGTACAACCGCCCTAGCGATAGCCACGCGCTGCCTTTCGCCACCAGATAGTTTGTCTGGAAAGACCTTTTCCTTGCCAGTCAGTCCAACTAGCTCTATAACCTTAGGCACGGTACTTTTAATTTCATGATTCGTCATACCAGCGATTTCTAAAGCAAAAGAAATATTTTCAAAAACCGTACGCTGAGGCAACAATTTAAAATCCTGAAAAACTACTCCAATCTTGCGCCTAAGTAGGGGTATATTTTTATCTTTTAGGGTATCGTAATCGATACCACCGACAACAATTTTACCGCTAGTAGGCTTTTCTTCCCTGGTCAATAGTTTGAATAAAGTCGATTTGCCAGCGCCGCTCGTCCCGACTAATATAACAAATTCTTTAGGCTCTATAAATAAACTGACCCGATCAAGTGCCGGATGAACGTTTTTGCCATAACTTTTTGTTACCCTATCAAGTAATATCATACCTGATAAATTATAACATAAGAGCAATGAGCTAATGAAGTTTATTTTTTATTAATAAACTCTAGGTAGGCATTAATAAAGTCGTCTATTTTTCCAGATAATACAGACTGCGCGTCACGATCTTCGTATTTTGTCCTAGTGTCTTTGACTAGCGCATAGGGATGCAAGACATAGTTCCTTATTTGCGACCCCCAATTAGCTGACTCGCCAGCCCTCAACTCGCCAATATCATTGGCATTTTGTTCAATTTTCAACTGTAATAATTTTGATTTCAGCAGCTTCATAGCAGTTTCACGATTCTGCAACTGAGACCGTTCATTCTGAATCGCCACAACCGTACCGGTTGGGATGTGAGTGATCCTAACAGCACTATCTGTCGTATTAACCGACTGTCCACCATGTCCACCCGATCGGTAAACATCTATCTTTAAATCCTTTTCATTAATATCAATCTCATTTGATTGGTTGATTTGAGGCAAAACTTCTACCAAGGCAAAGCTAGTCTGTCTGAGATTGTCACTATTGAATGGGCTAAGCCGGACGAGACGGTGTGCGCCATGTTCACTTTTTAGCTTGCCATAGGCGTAGGGGCCAGATACCTCGATGACACTTGATTTTATACCAGCTTCTTCTCCGCTAGATCTATCAATAATTTCGGTCTGCATATCTGATTTTTCCGCCCATCGAAGATACATCCTCTCGAGCATTTCAGTCCAATCTTGCGCATCGACGCCACCTACTCCGGCGCTTAAGCGAATGATGGCGTCCTTATCGTCGTATTTATCGCTGAAAAGCAAATAATTTTTTAACTGATTATATTCTTTCTCCAAGGCATCCACTTCAAGAGAAAGTTCCGCCAGTAGTTTTTCATCACTAGCCTCAATCAATTCAGTCATATCCTCAACCTGGACCTTAATTGTTGTCCAAGGATTAATTATTTTATTTAGGTCTGATAGTTGTCTACTTTTAGACTGAGCGTTTGTTGGATTATTCCAAATTGAAGAGTCGGCCAACTGATTCTCAAGAGATTGTAGGACTGTTTTTTTGCCCTCTATATTTAATATAGTGACGGCATTGTCGATAGATTCTCTTAAAACGTTTAGTCTTTTAATTAAATTTTTCTGCATTTAAAACACCGTTTATGTTACTTAAGTTCCATAACAGCCTGCTGGAACTTATCACCTCTATCTACGTAGTTTTTAAAAAGCCCAAAACTAGCGCTAGCAGGACTTAATAAGACAACACCTTGGTAGCGAGCTAGATCTTTAGCTTTTTTTACTAATGAGGGCATATCTTTAAATTCTATCACCTCATAGTCTATAAACCCAATGAGGTCACAGGCCTTAGCTATATTGTTAGCCTCATCACCAATTAGTAGTGCTTTGGCCGATTTGCTCTTCAAGATCATAGCTAACTCTTTAAAATCAGCGCCTTTTGACGAGCCACCCAGTATAATAACCGCTCCATCATCAAATGCATTCAAGGCAGCAATCGCAGAACTAGGGGTTGTGGCAATACTATCATCGTAATACTTTATTGAATTCAATTCTCTTACAAACTGTAGACGATGAGGTAAGCCTTTAAATTTCTCAAAAGCCCTCTCTATGGAATGCATATCTTTTAGTAAAGGCCAGACCGCATCAATTGCCGCACAGGCGTTATCCTTGTTGTGGTCGCCTACTAATTTTAACTTATCTAATGAACAAATTTTTTGTTCATTATGGTAAAAATTCTCATTATCAAAATGAGCCGTCAAAACATCTGGATAGCCTACTTTTTTAGCTCTCACCCCGTCTACAATCGCCTTGGAATAACTATTATTTTTGTTATATATAGTTAAATCACCTTCATCCTGAAATCTGACAATATTAGATTTAGCGTTAAGATAATCGTCCATGCTCGTATGTACGTCTTGATGTTCTTGCTCTATGAATAAGATTACTGCCGTGCCTGGTGACCTTTCAATATCCCATAGTTGAAAACTGGACAATTCATAAACAACTATATCTTCGGGGCCTATGTTTCCTAATATATCCAAGGCTGGTTGACCAATGTTACCAACTAGCCAAACCTTCTTGCCATCTTGCTCAAGAATCCCAGCGATTAGACTAGCGACCGTACCTTTACCCTTACTACCAGTAACACCGATTATTTTAGCTGGGCATTTATCAAAAAACTCATTAGTCGCCGACCAAATCTTGCCGTCAGTTTTTATCTTTTGCGGATTTAAGCTAGGTGTTCGTATTACTAAATCAAATCCATTTAGATTGTCGAAACTATTGGGGCCTATTATCGACTGGGTGCCTTCTGGAATTTTAGTAACCTGTTCATCAACAATAAAAATCTCATTTTCAGAGCTCTTGGAGTAATACTTATAGCTTGACTCCCCCTCTATACCGTAACCAGCGATTGCAATCTTCATATTATTATTCTAATTCGGATTAAAGATTTTTTCTAATTTATCACCTAGGTCTGAAATTTGTTGCTTCTCACCGCTACTAACTGCCGCTAAAACCCATTTGTCCTCTTGGATGAATCTCCTAGCAGTTTCAACCATCTTTTCCATGGTAACGTTTTTAATCGTTTCTGGAATTTTATAGTAATCCTTAATAAGGCCGTCGGCGAAGTACCTACTAGTGTAAAAACCACTTATTTGCGCGACTGTTTGAGCGCCCATCTGATATCGTCCAAGCGCAAATGATTTAGCCGCCTCAACTTCAGATGTGGTAAGCTTTCCGTTCATAACATTATTGATTTCGCTCACAATAATATCAAAAAGCTCGTCGGCCGATTCGTGATTAACCTGCCCAGAAATATCCCAACCACTATCATAAAAGCCTACGCCAGTATAAGAATTTATATTGTATGCAAGGCCCTTTCTCCTGGCGGCACCAAAAATTCTTGAATGCATGGTACCGGTTAGTATATGGTCTAAGTGATGCATAGCGTTTAGCTCTTCGGTATTAAGCTCCTTGGGTATTGCCATGAAAAAACCAAAAGTAAGGTTAGTAGCGTCTTTTCGACGAATAATAGCAGGTGATGCCTTATGTAACTCATCTTTAGGAATATCGAAACGTTTACCGCTAGGGAGCTTAAAACTCTCTAGCTGTCGCTTAATCTCGGCCTTTCGACCTTTTAACTTACCGGCAATTACAAACCTCATATTATTAGTAGTATGAGTTCTTTTGTGATGCTCCTTAATGTCTTCGAGCAGGACGTTACCGATAGTCGGTAGAGACTGACGATAAGTCAGAACATCCTCTCCAAGTAGCTGCTGAATTCTGGGCCATAATATTCGATGATGATCGTTTAGATAATTAGTTAGTTCACTCCTGACATTACCTTTTTCTGCGATCAACTCATCTTCATTAAATCGTGGCTGACAGATAGCTAGTTTTTGTAAATCTAGTATCCTATCCCATTCAAAATCGGCACAATCCGCCTCATAAACCATTGATAAGTCGCTTGTGTAGGCGTTACGGTAAGCCCCGTTCTTAGTGAACTCGAATTCAAAATCAGATTCATTTTTAAAACGAGCATTAGCACCAAAAGCCATATGCTCCATTAGATGAGCGACCTGCTCTATATCCTTCGACTTGGCGTATCTATTACCAGCTCTGAAATGGAACTGCATATTCATAGTTGTAGCTTCAGGTACATCAATTAACAACCCTCTAGCACCATTTTTCAGCCTTACTTCCTCTACGCTATGATTCATTTAATCATTAAACCTTCTGCCAACCCTTTTAAATTTATTTACGTTTTTTTCTGTTCTGTCGCTCAGCCTTTTTCTTCTTGCGAGCGATATTTTTCCTATTGGAAGAGTGAGCAGTGTGTTTCTTTTTTACCTTGAAATCACTATCGCGACTCTCCTCGCCACCAGTCACCTCATTCACGCCCTTTTCAACAGCATTTTCGGCTAGCCTAGTTAACTCAGTGTCATATTCTTCTTGGCTTTTTGCAATAATGTCAGTCTTACGAACGTGCATAACAGCCCTTAGGACTTCGTTTCTTAAAGTCGCTTGTAGATTTTCGAAAAGCTTTTGAGACTCACTCCTATATTCGACTAGAGGATCCCGCTGGCCGACACTACGCCAGTGTATACCTTCGCGTAGATTTTGCATATTTTCTAAGTGCTGCATCCATAAAGTATCTAGCACCTGAAGATAAACTTCTCTTTCAACTTTTCTAATCACGTCAAAGCCGAGATCTTTTTCTTTTTTATTATAGAATTTATTAACGGCTTCAATGGCCTGATTTAATCTGTCTCTGTCTTTCTTTTCTTCGCCTATCGACTTAATGGTTGACTCTTCTAGAGGAAACACCAAAGAAAACCCTTCAATAAACGACTTACTATTGTAAAGCGGCAAAGCGGTCAATCGCTGCAATTCAAGGTTTATGAGCCTATCAATTTCAGGTTTAATATTATCACCTTCAAGTATCTTGCGGCGCATAACATAAACAACCTTACGGTGTCTGTTTATAACATTGTCATATTGAACGACGTTTTTCCTGGTGTCGAAGTTAAAGCCCTCTACCCTTTTTTGAGCAGACTCAAGTGTTTTAGAAACCGCCTTATTTTGGATTGGTGTATCTTCGCCAATACCGAGTTTATCCATTAGACCAGCAATCCTCTCGCCTTGGAAGATACGCATTAAATCGTCTTCAGTCGAAACATAGAATTGAGTTTCACCAGGATCGCCCTGACGGCCACCTCGACCCCTTAACTGATTATCGATACGCCTAGCCTCGTGGCGCTCCGTACCAATCACTACTAGACCACCAAGCTCAACAACGCCTTTGCCTAATTTAATATCGGTACCCCTACCAGCAATATTGGTGGCTAATGTAACCGCACCTTTTTCGCCAGCCTTCTCGATTATGGATGCTTCTCTCTCGTTATTCTTGGCATTTAATATTTCATACGGAACGCCAGCTTTATCTAGGGCTGAAGCTATCAATTCATTTTTTGCGATTGAAGCTGATCCTACCAGAACAGGACGGCCTTTTTTATGATGGTGCTTAATCGCCTCTACGATAGACTTTACCTTGGCCTTTTCGGTTTTATAAATGAGATCAGGCTTATCTTCACGCACGAGCGGTCGATTTGGTGGTATCTGGATAACATCGAGGCTGTATATTTGTTGGAACTCTTCCGCCTCGGTAAAAGCGGTGCCAGTCATACCAGATAGCTTTTTATATAATCTAAAGTAATTTTGGAATGAGATAGTCGCTAAAGTCATACTTTCTTGTAGGACTGGTACTGCCTCTTTGGCCTCTATGGCTTGGTGTAGGCCCTCATTGTAACGGCGCCCTTGCATTAAACGGCCGGTAAATTCATCGACAATGATAACCTCTCCATCATCAGTTACAACATAGTCTTTGTCACGCTTGAATAAAGTCTGGGCGCGCAGGGCTTGATCTATATGATAGACCGAACGAACATAGTCTGGGCTGTATAAGTTCTTTATACCAAGCATTTTTTGAACTTTTTCGACACCCTCATCACTTAATGAAACGCTTCTATGTTTTTCATCTAAAATATAGTCTTCTTCACCTAACTTCGCAGCAATCTTTGCGAACTGATAGTAGCTGTCTGGATTTTCCGCAGCCGGCGCGCTTATGATTAAGGGCGTCCTAGCCTCATCAATTAGAATACTATCGACTTCATCGACTATCGCAAAGTTTAAATCTCTCTGCCTTAGTAGGTCGACTTCATTAACCATATTGTCACGCAGGTAGTCAAACCCGAATTCATTATTTGTGCCATAAGTAATATCAGCAGCGTAAGCTTCCTTGCGAGTAATCGGCCTTAAACGCCTCAAGCGCTCATCGCCGTGATCGCCGTTGTCATATTCAGGATCAAAGATAAAAGAAGCATCATTGACGATAACACCAGTTGATAGCCCCAAAAAATGATAGACCGGACCCATCCAGCTAGCATCACGTCGTGCCAAATAGTCGTTGACCGTTACTATGTGAACGCCCTTTTCTTCAAGAGCATTTAAATAAACTGGCAAGGTAGCTACTAGTGTCTTGCCTTCTCCAGTTTTCATTTCAGCTACGTTGCCATCATTAAGGACCATGCCGCCAATCAGCTGGACATCGAAATGGCGCATTTTTAAAATTCTATCACTTGCCTCGCGGACTACAGCAAAAGCATCCGGCAATATAGTGTCTAGGGTGACTCCTTTTTTCGTAAGTCTTTTTTTGAGTTTGTCAGTTTGCCCCTGAAGCTCTTTATCTGACATTTTTTTGTATTTATCAGCAAGTGAATTAATGGCCACAACTTTTTTATTAAGGTTTTTCAAAACCTTAACTTGGGGATCGCCAAATATTTTCGTTAAAACTTTATTTTTGGTTACCATAATTAAAACTGTTACTCCTATTCCCGCCTAAAGCCATAAAGTGAAATACTAAACTTATTATAAGTCTGAAAGAGTGATTAAACAAGGATAAAAGCTTAGAGTTCTCGCCTAAAACTACGCTTAAACCGGCTCATTATGCCGCGCCTACCTAAGTGCGGTATATTAGCTTCTTTATAGTCTTGCAGTTGAGATAGTAGTTTAGCTTCTACAATGTCTATAGCCGCCATCATATTACTCGTAGAGTCTTTAGCCTTAAGAACCTTACCTGGTATTTTCATAATTGCCTCTACCTCATATTTATTACCGTGATCATGGTTAACTTGGCTTAGTTTAAGAGAAGCGCTGACAGTTTTCCTGGCATGCTTGGGTAAAAATTTATCAAGACGACCGATTCTCTTAATAGCATATTTACGAGTGCTTTTATTAATTTCATAGTTTACGCCTGTAATTTGAAGTGCTGATATCATTACGCCCTCCTACGTTTGGTTTTCTATCACATAACTATTATAGCAAAGTATTATAAGAGTTTGCGACCGAACATATATGGCTGCAGGACTTCGGGCACTAGAATTTTACCGTCATCAGTTTGATAGTTTTCCAAAACCGCCACTAATGATCTAGCCAACGAAACAGCTGTTCCGTTTAGCGAATGTAGCATCTCTATAGTTCCGTCTCGCCTCTTAAGCCGAATATTTAAATTGCGAGTTTGGTAGTCAGTACAATTAGAACAGCTCGTTAACTCACGATATTTTTTATCGACTGGTGACCAATATTCAATATCGTATTTCTTGGCAGCGGGAGATCCCAAATCACCAGCCGCGATATTAACTACTCTATAAGGGATTTTAAGCTGTTGCCATATCTCCTCTTCAATAGCCAGAATGCTTTCATGCATTTCTTTGCTTTTTTCTGGTAGTGTGTAGGCATATAATTCTAATTTATTAAATTGGTGTACCCTGAACAAACCTCTAGTGTGTTTGCCGTAAGCTCCTGCCTCTTTTCTGTAACAAGGGCTGTAGCCTGCATAAAGTAGCGGTAGATCATCTTCCGAGATAATTTCATCGCTATGATAGCCTGTCAGCGGTATCTCGGCCGTGGCTATCAATGATAGGTCTTCACCATCTATTCCATACTCATCGCTTTGATCACTGGTTCGAGGCGAAAAGCCTGTACCAGTTAATACCTTGGAGCTTACCATATGAGGTACTGTCATAAAATTAAAACCTTTTTGAATTACAAAATTTAATGCAAATTGATAAATTGCATTTTCTAAGAGAGCCAAATCACCTTTTAGATAATAAAATTTGTTGCCCGCAACCTTTGCGCCTCTTTCAAAATCTATCCAATCACGGGACAAAGCAAGATCGAGATGATCTAGTGCATTAGTTTTAGGCTCACCCCATCTTTTTATTTCGGCACTATCATCTTCGCCACCAAGTGGTACATCATCTTGAACTATATTCGGAATACCCGAAATAACTAATTGAAAATCGGCTTCCAATTTATCTAGATTTGCCTCAATATTAGAGATATCTAGCTTTATTTGTTTTCCTTCTTCAATCAAATTTTGATCCAACTGACCACTTTTTAGCGTTGAAGCTATTTTATTGCGACGCTCCCGTAAACTATCTGCATCGCGCTTGATGTTTTTTATCTCTTCGTCTAGTTTGATCAGCTGGGCTACGTCAACCGTATAACCTTTTTTTTGAGCGTTCTGCTGCACTAGGTCTTGATTATCTCTAATAAACCGAATATCTAACA